>Ga0160470_100072_pt1 | contig 136953 bp, 143 predicted proteins | sample HID1973I_E11MG_FD_108214 | JGI IMG/M metagenome (GOLD analysis project Ga0160470, IMG submission 108214) | Enriched mosquito-associated microbial communities from UW Madison campus, WI, USA - HID1973I_E11 MG | ecosystem: Host-associated > Arthropoda: Insects > Digestive system > Unclassified ... | reverse complement strand
TCTGAAAGAAGGCCAGGAAGTAGAAGCCAAGATCATCAGCGTTGACCGCAAGAGCCGCGTAATCCAGCTCTCCATCAAGTCGAAAGACGATGCTGAAGAGAAAGAAGCAATCCAGAGCCTGCGCGACAAGCCAGCGACTTCGGAACCTGCTGCTGGTCCTACCACTCTGGGCGACCTGTTGCGTGCACAAATGGAAAAACAGAACTAAGTTCTGTCAGACCATAGAAAAAGGGCGACTTCGGTCGCCCTTTTTTGTGCCCGAAATTTGGCAAATGCTTCGGCTTCCGTAGGAGCTGCCGCAGGCTGCGATCTTTTGATCTCCAGTCTGCCCGCGTGCGTTCCAGACTGAACCAATCCCCTGCCAAAACTGTCCCTTTCTTTAACAGGATCAATTGCTTATTTGCAGCTACGCTAGAGCTTAGGGTGCATGCGCCCTCCGGTAGGGTGCCCGACATTAAGGAAGTGAATGAACAAGCTCATGGTCGCCATTGCACTGCTGGTATTGGCAGGCTGTACCACAAGTGCCAAAACTCATGCGGTGCGTGGAGTCAGTGGCATAGAGATTGATTGCTCGGGGCTGGGCTCCGGGTGGGAGAAATGCCAAAAGCGTGCAGTCAAGGAGTGCAAGGGGGCAGGCTACAAGGTTGTTGCAAGGTCCGATGATGCCAAAGAGGAGGATGAATTCCCCTTCGGCTTTAATCCTGCGGGTTATCTGACACGCACGATGCTGGTTATCTGTCGGTAGTGGATGAAGGAACTATCTGACGCCTGAAGCGCTGAAAACAGGCGAGTCAAGCCTGCTGAATATATGTCGAAGCCTGGACTGTTCAAATAGCTCCGAGCGTGCTAAAACCTTTGAAGCGCTGATCTAGCTGCTTGAAAAAGAAGGGAAAAATATGACGAAGTCGGAGTTGATCGAACGAATTGTCACCCATCAAGGGCTGCTCTCATCCAAGGATGTGGAGCTGGCCATCAAGACCATGCTTGAACAAATGTCCCAATGCCTGGCCACTGGCGATCGTATCGAGATCCGTGGTTTTGGTAGTTTCTCATTGCATTACCGCGCACCACGGGTAGGGCGTAATCCCAAAACCGGGCAGTCGGTTAGCCTGGATGGGAAGTTTGTTCCTCATTTCAAACCGGGGAAGGAGCTGAGGGATCGGGTTAATGAGGATGAGGAAGAGGGTGGTGATCTTTGAATTTTTAAAGGAGGTGTGATGTGAACCGGTTTAAACGTATTGCGCTGGCTGCGTTGGTTTCGCTTTTGATTTTTTTGGTGGTTGTTTTTGTTTTAGAGAATCGCCAACCGACATCACTGGTCTTTTTGGGCTGGTCCTCTATGCAGATGCCAGTTGCCGGCTACGTTGTATTGGCTCTGCTCTCCGGAATGATCGTGGGGCCGCTGCTGACGTGGCTTTTTGGTCGCAGGACAGGGCTTCGTCCGTAGCTCGGTACTAGGTGCGCCAGATCGACTCTCGTCGGAAACCGTTGCATGTCCGTGTTATTATTTCGCCCTGGCTGGCGTTTCTGATAGCCTATCCCGCATTTTTCAAACCGTCTTCGATCTGACGGCTCTAAATGGATAGCTCGAAATTATCCTAACATGTCGCCGTTGAAGGCTGGACTAGTTTCTACCAAGTTGTGTAATAGAATTAAATGAAGGGCAAAAAATTCTCATGCAAAATAGTAATAGCACAAATGGCTCTTCAGTTGAAATAGATATTTTTGAAGTGTGTGGTGCCATTTGGAAGCGTAAATGGCTGGTTGTCAGTATTACGCTAGCAGCAGGTCTTTTAGCTGCTATTTACGCGTTTTTTTCAACTCCTATTTATGAGTCGAAGTATTACATTTCGCCGCCAACTGTTAATGATATTGCCAATTTGAATTATGGGCGTGCAGACAGATCTGATCTTAAACCCTTCTCGGTTGAACAGGTTTATAAGGCTTTTTTGCAAAATCTCCAATCCGAGTCGGAGCGGCGAGTTTTTTTTGAATCCACTTATTTGCCCGCCAGGGCGGAGAGCGCTGCAAAGATCCCCAATGGCGCTTTGTACGAATCTTTCTCGAAAGACATCACCATCGCTCCGGTAGGAAAGGAAGAAGATGGGCGCTGGTCAGTTTCCCTTCAAAGTCGCAGTCCTCAACGCGCCATGGAGTGGGTGGGTTTGTTTGTAAGTCAGGTAGGCGATAATACAGTCCGCGAGTTGACTCAAAACGCGAAAAAAGAAGTTTCCGTACTCGGGCGTAATATCGCCCTGGAAATCAATACGCTCCGTGAGTCTAGCCACAGAGTGCGTCAAGACACGATTAGCAAAATTCGTGAAGCCCTAATCATCGCCAAGTCAAGCGGCCTAGAGGATACGGTTGTCTTCTCAAGTGGATCTGACAAATTAGCTGGGGGTATGTTCGAGGACAACACCTACATGCGAGGCAGCAAAGCATTGCAGGCTGAGTTGAAGAACCTTGAAGCTCGCAAATCTGATGACCCTTTCACCCCTGGGTTGCGAAAATTGCAAAAGGACGCTGACTTCTACAAGCAATTGGAAGCAGAAAGATATGATATTGCTGTTTACCGGCATGATGGGGTACTTGATCTCCCTCTCTCACCAATCAAACCCAAGAAAGTGCTAATTGTCTTTCTTGGGCTGGTCATAGGTGGTCTGTTAGGTTGCGCCCTAGCACTGTTGCAGCACTTCGTCTTCAATCGCAGAAATGATGATGCCGTGGCCGATGCCCGCTCATAGTAAGCCTACTGTTGATTGGGTTGCTTGTCGGAAAAGCAGACCAGCGAAGGCGTATGGCCGTAGCGTGGCCACTTCGAGTGTAAACTGCTGTCAACACAGGGCCAAGTTTGTAGACTACCCTGATTGGCCGGTGACCGCGTGAGGATCCGGGGCAATGCCACGCGCTTGGCGATAGGCTCGCCCGATTCCTTGTGACTCTCAAAGAATGATGCAAACGGTTGTCAGGTGAGAATTAATAACGAACAGCGTAAATAGATCGCTGTTTCGGTTTGAGGAGAGAATGTTGAAAATATTAGTGACCGGCGGCGCTGGATTTATTGGTTCGGCAGTTGTCCGCCATATCATCGCCAATACCAAGGATTCGGTGGTCAATCTGGATAAATTGACCTACGCAGGTAATCTGGAGTCACTGGGCGAAAGCGCCAAAAGTGACCGATATGCCTTCGAGCGGGTTGATATTTGTGATGCTGAGCAATTGCAGCGTGTATTTGCGGAGCATCGCCCTGATGCCGTCATGCACCTTGCAGCCGAGTCCCATGTTGATCGCTCGATCAGCGGTCCTTCGGATTTTATTCAGACTAATATCGTTGGCACCTACACGCTTCTCGAAGCAGTCCGCCAGTACTGGAAAAGCCTGGAGCCACAAGCGCAAGAAAGCTTTCGCTTCCATCACATCTCTACAGACGAAGTGTATGGAGACCTTGATGGGCCGGAAGATCTGTTCACAGAGCAGACACCGTATCAACCAAGCTCCCCTTATTCGGCCAGCAAAGCTAGCTCCGACCACCTGGTTCGAGCGTGGAGCCGAACCTATGGTCTTCCGGCAATCGTCACCAATTGCTCAAACAACTACGGTCCTTGCCATTTTCCTGAAAAGCTCATTCCACTCGTTATTTTGAATGCGCTGGAAGGCAAGTCCTTACCTATTTACGGCAAGGGTGATCAGGTGCGTGACTGGTTGTATGTAGAAGATCATGCCCGCGCCCTCTACAAGGTCGTTACGGAAGGCGAAATCGGCGAGACCTACAACATCGGCGGTCACAACGAGAAGAAGAATCTCGAAGTAGTGCACGCGGTCTGCGGTTTGTTGGACGAACTATGCCCTGATTCCCCACATCGTCCTCACGCGCAGTTGATTACTTATGTTCAGGATCGTCCGGGACACGATCAGCGCTACGCGATCGACGCGAGCAAAATTCAGCGCGAGCTCGGCTGGACGCCTGAAGAGACGTTCGAATCAGGGATTCGCAAGACCGTAGAGTGGTATCTCGGCAACCAACCTTGGGTTGACCATGTGAAGAGCGGCAGCTACCAGCAATGGATTGATCAAAACTATGCTGAGCGAAAAGCCTGACATGAAAGTTTTGCTGCTGGGTAAAAACGGACAGGTTGGCTGGGAGCTTCAACGCTCACTGGTAACGTTGGGCGAGGTCGTGGCTCTGGATCGAAACCCCGACAATGGTCTGAGCGGTGACCTGGCAGATGTCGAAGCGTTGCGGGCCACTATTCGACAGGTAGCCCCGGACGTCATTGTCAATGCGGCTGCCTATACTGCAGTGGATAAAGCTGAGTCCGATAAGGATCTGGCGTTGCAGATCAATGCGACGGCTGTACAGGCAATTGCTGAAGAGGCAAGCAAGCTTGGATGCTGGTTTGTGCATTTCTCCACGGATTACGTATTCGATGGCGAAGGCTCGAAGCCATGGCAGGAAAGCGATGTGGTTTCTCCGGTCAATTACTATGGCGCGACGAAGTTAAAGGGAGAGCAGGCCATTGAGGCTTCAGGCTGCAATTGCCTGATTTTTCGTACGAGCTGGGTTTTTGGAGCGAGAGGCAGCAACTTTGCGAAAACGATGCTACGCCTTGCCGCAGATCGTAGCGAACTCAACGTTATCGCTGACCAGATTGGCGCACCAACAGGCGCTGACCTGATCGCAGATGTTTGCGCAGTTACAATTAGAAAAGCATTGATCGATCCCTCGGTAAAAGGGGTGTATCACTTGGCAGCCGCTGGGTTTACTTCGTGGCACGAGTACGCTCAATTGGTTATCGATCACGGAAAATCGCTGGCGGTGCCGCTGCAGGTAAATGTCGTAAACCCCATACCCACATCGCAGTTTCCGACGCCCGCGCGTCGGCCATTGAATTCCCGGCTTAATACCGAGAAACTGCGCGAGACTTTTTCCATCCACTTGCCCGAATGGCGAAGTGGTGTGACTCGGATGTTAAAGGAAGTGTTAGAAAAATGACGGTCATCAAACGCAAAGGCATCATTCTGGCTGGCGGTTCTGGTACGCGCTTGCACCCATTGACGTTAGGCGTGTCGAAACAGATGCTGCCTATCTTCGACAAGCCGATGATCTTTTACCCGTTGTCCGTGCTGATGCTGGCCGGCATGCGCGAAATCCTGATTATTTCCACTCCTGAAGATTTACCTTGCTTTAAAAAGCTACTGGGTGACGGTAGCCAGTATGGTATCGAACTCAGCTACGCCGAGCAGCCAAGCCCGGATGGACTTGCGCAGGCCTTTATCATTGGCGAAGAGTTCATTGGCGAAGATCCTTGCTGTCTGATCCTGGGCGACAACATTTTCTACGGACAACATTTCTCCGACAATTTACGTTCGGCAATGTCCCAGACATCCGGTGCAACGGTATTCGGCTATCACGTATCTGACCCAGAGCGCTTTGGGGTTGTAGAGTTTGACAGCACTGGCCGCGCCCTCAGCATCGAGGAAAAACCAGTTCGTCCTAAATCGAATTACGCCGTCACGGGTTTGTACTTCTACGACAACCGAGTCGTGCAGATTGCCAAGAGTATCCAGCCATCTCCACGTGGAGAGTTGGAAATTACTGATGTGAACAAGGCTTACCTCGACGACAAATCGTTGACCGTCGAAATGCTGGGTCGAGGCTTTGCCTGGTTGGATACTGGTACCCACGAGTCACTGTTGGAAGCGAGTCATTTCGTACATACCATAGAGCATCGCCAAGGGCTTAAAGTGGCTTGCCTCGAAGAAGTTGCCTTCAACAGCGGCTGGATCTCGCCAGAGCAATTGGGCGAACAAGCGGAAAAACTGAAAAAGACCGGATATGGGCAGTATCTACAAAAACTGCTGGCGGAGGCCGCCGGCAAATGAAGCTGATCCAGACTTCGATTCCCGACGTCGTCATCGTTGAGCCGGCTGTTTTCGGCGACGAGCGTGGTTGGTTTATGGAAAGTTTCAACCAGGAAAAATTTCACGCCAGCCTGACTGATCTTGGCTTGCCGCTACCTCGTGCTTTTGTCCAGGATAATCACTCCTGCTCGGCGAAGGGCGTGTTGCGAGGTTTACATTTTCAACGCGCGCCACATGCACAAGGTAAGTTGGTTCGTGTCGTCAAGGGTTCGGCGTTCGACGTTGCCGTGGACATCCGGCCGGATTCGGAGACGTATCTGAAGTGGGTGGGTGTCGAACTCAACGACAGCAACCACAGGATGCTGTGGATTCCGGAGGGCTTTGCTCACGGTTTCGTGGCGATGGAGGACGATACGCATTTTCTATATAAAACCACCGATTACTATGACAAGGCTTCGGAGGGAGCGCTTCATTGGAGCGATCCGCAACTTCGCATAGATTGGCCGGGCTCGGATAGCTACATCATCAGCGAAAAAGATGATCAAGCGCCCCATGTCGATAGTTTGTCGGTGATTCAGTAATGAGCTTGATTAAGTTTTTGGACATTAAAACGTTGGGGGATGAGCGAGGTCATTTGATCGCGCTAGAGAATGACAAAAACATTCCGTTTACCGTTAAGCGTGTCTATTACTTGACCGACACACAACCCGGCGTCCCTCGCGGTTTTCATGCTCACAAAGAGTTGACGCAAGTCGCCGTCTGCGTATCAGGGCGTTGCTTGATGAAAATGGACGATGGTTCCAGCAAGGAAGAAGTCTGGCTGGACGCTCCTGATAAAGCCATTGTTATCGGCAAAATGATCTGGCACGAAATGCACGAATTTAGCGCAGATTGTGTGCTATTGGTCCTGGCCAGCGATTTTTACGACGAACAGGATTACATCAGAAATTATGATGCGTTTCTGGAGTTGATCAAGCATGCCTAAAATTCATCCCCTCGCCGATGTGAAAAGTACTAATATCGGGAAAGATACTCGTATATGGCAGTATTCGGTTGTTTTCGACGGCGCTATTATCGGCGAGAACTGCAATATATGTGCGCATACGTTAGTGGAAAACGGTGTGACGGTGGGAAATAACGTCACCCTTAAATCTGGCGTTTTTCTATGGGAAGGCACCGTCGTCGCTGATAATGTATTTATCGGCCCGAATGCGACTTTCACCAATGATGCAATGCCACGTTCCAAAGTATATCCGCAAGCGTTTTCAGGGATAACAATCAAGCAAGGTGCGAGCATTGGCGCCAACGCCACAATACTACCCGGTGTAGTCATCGGCGAAGAGGCCATGGTTGGCGCGGGTGCAGTAGTTGTCGCAGATGTTCCGGATCGTGCTGTCGTCGTGGGTAACCCAGCCAAAGTTATTAGGTATTTGACTAAATGATAAGTTTCCTTGATCTGAAATCCATCAACCAGGCGTGCCGTCGTGAGCTTATCGAAGCCTGCACGCGCGTGATTGATTCTGGTTGGTATATCGGAGGGAGCGAGCTTCAACAGTTTGAGAGTAGTTACGCCGAGTACTGCGGAACCAAACATTGCGTTGGCGTCGCTAACGGTCTGGATGCTTTGGTCCTGGTGATTCGCGCTTGGAAGGAACTGGGGTACCTGAACGAGGGCGACGAGATCCTCGTTCCGTCCAACACCTATATTGCCAGCATTCTCGCCATATCGGAAAATGGCTTGGTTCCCGTGCTCGTTGAGCCTGACCCGGCCACATTCAATATGTGCCCTGTTAATGCCGAGGCGGCGATTACCGCCAGAACAAAAGCGATCCTGCCAGTTCATCTTTATGGCCGGCTGGCTGATATGACAGCAATAACGGCACTTGCTGAGCGTGCCGATTTGCTCGTGCTCGAAGATTCCGCCCAATCTCACGGGGCAAGTTTAGCGGGTAAAAAAGCGGGTAATTGGGGTCACGCTTCAGGTTTTAGTTTCTATCCAGGTAAAAACCTCGGTGCGCTGGGTGATGCGGGTGCGGTGACGACGAATGATGATCTTTTGGCTGATACGCTTCGAGCACTGAGAAACTATGGTTCCCATGAGAAGTATAAGAATCTGTATCGAGGCGTGAACAGTCGTCTGGATGAAATTCAGGCAGCCTGTCTCTCGGTCAAATTGAAGTATCTCGATGATCAAACTTCGCATCGTCGCCTAATAGCTGATCTCTACACTCGCACCATTAACAATCCGGCCATTGTATTGCCAGTTGCCCTGGACTTTAACCCGTCCAGTAACGAAAGCCATGTATGGCACGTTTATACCGTTCTGTGCGAGCAGCGTGACGCACTTCAAAGGCACTTGTTGGAGAGTGGTGTGCAGACCTTGATTCACTACCCAATTCCACCGCATCACCAGCAAGCGTATGCCGAGTTGTCTGAAAACTCTTTGCCCGTTTCAGAAAAAATACACCAGCAGATTCTTAGCTTGCCTATGGGGCCGACTCTATCTTTGATCGATGCAGAAGCTGTGGTGCGGGCGTGCAATAGTTTTGTTGCAACAGGCACTAAATGAACCTCATTAAAACAAGTCTTTTTAATGGGATTTCAGTTGTCGTCAAGATGTTTACGCTGTTGGGTATTAATAAGATTCTAGCGCTGTACGTAGGCCCTTCTGGCTATGCAGCGTTAGGGCAGCTCCAAAACGCCTTGACGATGATTACGACTTTATCCAGTGGTGCGGTCAATACTGGAGTGACCAAATACACCGCTGAGTACATCGACGAACCCGGGAAGCAGCATGCTGTCTGGAAAACTGCGACGACGCTTGCCTTGGCGGGATCCCTCGTTGTCGGCGTCGCGGTTGCCGTGTTTAACAATGAGCTGTCATCGTATTTTTTCAAGACTGATGTTTATGGCAGTGTATTCATCTGGGTTGCGATTTCGCTGTTCTTCTTTACGTTTAATGCGCTTTTGTTAGCGATTATCAACGGAAAGAAAGATGTCAAAACACTTGTCATTGCTAATATAGCGGGAAGTTTTTTGTCGCTCATCGTGACAGGGTTCCTGACCTGGTTTTTTGGGTTATATGGTGCGCTTGTCTCATTGGGCATTTATCAGGCCTCGGCATTTGTTACAACTGTGTTCCTCTGTCGGAAGTCAGCGTGGTTTCGAGTCGATTATTTTTTCGGTCGGTTGGATAAAAAAATAGCGATCAATCTCAGCAAATTCGCGGCGATGGCGTTAACCACGGCGGCCTGCGTGCCGTTGGCGCAGATCCTCATTCGTAATCATCTTATTAGTAATTTTGGTGCCGAGTACGCTGGTTACTGGGAGGCTATGTGGCGACTCAGTAGTGCCTATCTGTTATTGGTTACTACCACGTTGGGGGTTTATTACTTACCCCGATTATCTGAGTTGGTAGGATATGATGCTGTCGTCAAGGAAGTTTCCGAAGGCTACAAATTTATACTTCCTGTGGCGATTATCTGTTGCATCGTGGTGTATTTTCTTCGCGATTTCGTCATTCAGGTATTGTTCACTGAGCAGTTTCTGCCGATGAGAGATCTGTTCGCCTTTCAGTTGATTGGTGATGTGATGAAAATTGGTAGCTGGATATTGGCTTATGTCATGCTGGGCAAGGCAATGTACAAGCTTTATATCGTGACCGAGATTGTCTTCGCCGTTTCATTCTATGGTTTCGTTTTGCTATTTACTCGTTGGCATGGGTTTCAGGGAGTGGTTGAAGGCTATGCTTTTAACTACCTGCTTTACTGGATTGTCATGTTTGTTTGCATAGCTGTCGCATTGAAGAGAAATGCCAGTTATGTAGATGAGTCGCCGAATAAGAGAAGTCAATGAAAATTCTGATTCCCGTGCTAGCTTTCTCACCGGCAGGCGGGATGCGCGTACTTTCCAAGCTTTCAAGTCAACTCATTGAAGAGGGGCATGAAGTCGATTTTCTGGGGCCGCATTTTATCAACGAGCCCTACTACCCGACGCAGGCAAAGATCAGGACGTTCCGCAACTATTTTCACCATGTTCCGGTCGTTCGCGGTATTTTCAATCTTGTTGGAATGTTTCTGTTTATTTTGCAGCATCGTAAGGACTACGATGTCTTTCTCGCCAATTATAATTTGACCGCCTTTCCGGTTGCGCTCGGTTCGCTGGGGAGCGGGAAGGGTTTTTATTATATTCAAGCTTATGAGCCTGAGTTCTACAATAAAAAATCGGCAGTAGGTTTTTTAAGCTATTTGATGGCCTCGCTGTCTTATTTTTTGCCACTTAAACATATTGTCAACGGCGAAATATATAAAAATTACAAGTTGGTCAGCTCTCAATGTGTGGTTGAGCCGGGTATTGATCTCGAGACTTACGTGTTTATCCCCAAGCAGGCGGAGGTTCAGGAAATTGTTGTCGGGTGTATAGGGCGAGAACTGGCGTGGAAAGGTACTTACGAGATCATCGAAGCCGTGAAGGCGGTTCGAGAAGCCACGGGTAATAACCTCGTACTTAACGTAGCGTTTGAGTTGCCAAAATCGGTGGACGTGGCGATGTATGACTTTGTCCGCTTGACGACTCCTCATGGTGATAAACATCTTGCCGAATTCTATCGCTGTTCGGATCTGTTCATCGCAACCGGTTTGATTCAGGACGGTGCATTCCATTATCCATGCCTTGAATCGCTTGCGTCAGGTTGCATCGTCATTTCTAACTACGGTCCCGCCAACAACGATAATGCTTTGTTCATCAGCGCCGTGACGAAAGAAAAAATCGCGGAGCAGGTTATGGTCTATCTTTCATTGCGTGAGGATGAACTGGCGAGTATGCGGACTCATGCGGAAAGTGATGTGAAAGCGTATGGGTGGTCGGCGATTGCTAAAAAAATGCTCGATTCATTTACCCTGCTAGGTAAGTGAGTTTTTTATATATTATGAGTTCCTACATGAAAATTTCTGTCGCCGCCGTTGTTGTGCTCTTCAAACCGGACCTGATCATTCTTGATCGCTTGCTCAAAAGCCTTATTGGGCAAGTCGACTCGGTTTATATTGTTGATAACACGCCTGGCGCAGACTTGGAAAGCTATCCTGACAAGTTTATTGGGCAGTCGTGGAGCTATCATCCACTTGGGGACAACTTCGGCATAGCGCGCGCTCATAATGTCGGCATCAATCTCGCGCAGGATGCAGATTTTTCGCACGTTCTACTAATGGATCAGGATAGTCAACTACTCCCAGGCACAGTAGCTACACTGTTAGCTGAAGAGCAGAAGCTATTGGCTGCTGGAAACAAGGTTGGGGCGATTGGTCCTGTTTTTGTTGATGAAAAGACCGGCGAAGCAGCACCAGCAATCACTCGGTCGCGCACTGGTGGGAAAAGAACACCTATAGACTTGGGTTCAAAAGCTCCAGTGGCTACAAGTTATATCATTGCTTCTGGCTCACTGATCAGTACTGCAGTTTTAAAAGCGGTAGGCGGCATGAAAGACGAGTTGTTCATCGATTGGGTTGATATTGAATGGGGTGAAAGGGCTGCGGCCTGCGGTTATATTTCTTATCTAACGCCTTTAGTAACTATGCGCCACAGCATTGGTGACGAGTTTGTTTCTTTTTTTGGTAGGAAGATAAACCTACATTCTGATTTTCGTAATTACTTCATTGTACGAAACGCAACTTATCTCGCGATCTGGGGGGAGGGTGATTTGGCCAGTCGCTTGCAACTGGCTCGTAAAGTTCCGTTGTACATTATTTATTACTCTTTGTGTTCTAAACAAAAGCTCTATTCTACAAAGCTTTTATGCCTGGCGTTCTATGACGGGGTCATAAAAAAAATGTTTAAAGGCAGATTTTAATGCTATACCTTGCTCTTTTTTTGTCCGCAGCAGGGATGTCTTTGTTTTCGTTCGTGCGAGAAGACAGTAAAGCTAAGGTGTTGGGCGGGGTATTGTTTTCCTTCTTGTTCGCATATATGGTTTTTTTTGCCGGGCTTCGCGCACCTGAAATTGCTCCTGACTATTTAAATTACGTCGACTGGCTAAACAGAGCAGGAGCTTCGCTGGACACCATTTTTGCTGAATTTAAAGACCCTGGCTTTCTATTAACGTTTAGTGTGGTTCATTGGCTAGGTTTTCCGGATTATGTATTTTTCTGTTTGATTGCTTTTATCTCGCTTCATGCAAAATTTATCTTCTCTAGACATGTGTTTCTTGGTTTTTTCTCATACTTGATATTTTTTCTTATTTTTTCAAGATTTTACATTGTGCATGACATGGTGCAAGTGCGAGTGGGTGCTGCAATTGCATTGGCTTCTTGCGGTATGATATTTTTTTTTAGGGGGTGTTTTTTCAAAGGTACACTGTTTTATTTGCTAGGGTTGAGTTTCCATCTTTCAGTCATTATGTTCCTTCCTATTGCTATACTTCTTTTTCTCGGAATACGAAAGCTCACACGTTTCAATATTGTTGCGCTGTTGGTTGGCGCATTTACACTGAGCAGTTTAATTTCAACTTTCTCTGCTCAGTTGAGCGGAATTGGTCGACTGGCACCTTATCTTAATGGTGAGTATAAGACTGGGACTATTTCTCTTCTCTCATTCTATGTCCTGGTCAGAATTGTCTTGGTTTCGTCAATATTAATTAAGTTTTATAAGCAGTTGTCAGATGTTGAACAATTTGTCTTGGGTATGTCCGTTTTGGGACTGGCACTGCAAATTTTACTCTCGTGGAATGATTCTCTTTCGTTAAGAATAGCTGAATTGTTCGGAATGTTCGATATGGCTTGTTTTGTGATGTTGATGCGGTTCTTGGATTTTCGAAGCAGAATTACGTATGGTCTATTACTCTTTTGCATCGCGATAATATTTTACATGGCTACCTTAAAGGTGGTTGATGCTTACGCTTCAGTGTTGGCCTAGAGTGTTGGTTTTTAAATGAGTGTGTCTATGAAACCTAAATGCCTCGTACTTTTGGCGGCCTACAACGGCATGCAATGGATCGCCGAGCAAGTCGACTCGATTCTTCAGCAAAAGGATGTTTCGGTAACCTTGCTGATAAGTGTCGATGGCTCTAACGATGGGTCCGAGGCCTGGGTCACTCGATTGGCCAGCCTGCATCCCCACGTTAGCCATCTCGCCCATGGTGAAAGGTTTGGAGGGGCGGCTCGCAATTTCTTTCGGTTGGTCAACGAAGCGCTGCTGGATTCATTTGATTATGTTGCTTTCGCTGACCAAGACGATATCTGGTCTCCTGATAAATTATCAAACGCTGTCGACCGTATTCTCTCCGAGAAGGCAGACGGCTATTCGGGCAACGTTACAGCTTTTTGGCCGGACGGCAGAGAAACACTCATTGAGAAGTCTCAGCCTCAGGTCGCCTACGATCACTTGTTTGAGTCAGCGGGACCTGGATGCACATTTGTATTTACTCAACGATTATTTGCTGATTTTCAATCACACATCTCCAGTCATTTCGCAGAGGTCCAAAACGTCAGTCTTCATGATTGGTATGCTTATGCGTTCAGCCGTGCGCGGGGTTATAAGTGGGTTATTGATTCCAGGTCATTCATGCGTTACCGACAGCACGGAAACAACCAATTTGGAGCCAATACTGGCTTAGGAGCTTTGAAGTCCAGGCTTGCGAATGTATGTAATGGCTGGTGGTTTAACCAGTCTGTATTAATCGCTAGACTGGTAGGCTTGGAAACTGACGTCTTCGTTCGTCGTTGGATTGAGCTGCATAGGTCTGGCTTTGTGTTCTTGGCCCTCAGTGGTAGCAAATGTCGCAGGCGGCCGCGAGACAAAATTGTTTTTAGTATGCTTTGCTTGATGGTTGCGATTTTAGGACGCAAAAAATGAACTTTCCGTCGGTCGATCTTTCCCAAAATTCCTCGCCCCCCCCCATTTTTAAAGATGTTTTTCATTATTGCCATTCATTGACCGACGCGGGGACGAAATTGAAAGCGGTGTGCAACGTATGAAGGTATTAGTGACGGGCGCGAGTGGTTTCATCGGTACCGCCCTTTGCCAGCAATTGGCTGAGGGCGGGGCGGATGTCACAGCTCTGCTTAGAAGGGCAGTTCCTGAGCTTACGCATCTCCACCAGATCACTTGTGAACTTGACGATTTTGATAAAGTCGCGCAGGCGTTGGGCGGCGTGGACGTGGTCGTTCACCTTGCCGGACGAGCACATCGCTTAAATGAAAAATTATCTGACCCTTTAGCGGTTTACCGTAGAGTTAATCGGGACTTGGCGGTTTCACTGGCCGAATTGGCTGTGATCGCTGGGGTCAAACGTTTCGTTTTCGTCAGTTCCATTTCAGTCAACGGTGTAGAGACAGGTTTGATACCGGTAAACGAATTATCTGAACCCCGTCCGGTCAAGGCATATGCAATCTCGAAGTATGAGGCGGAAAACGAGCTGATTCGACTGCTGAAGGGCAGAATGGAGCTAGTTATTGTCCGTCCGCCTTTGGTTTATTCGGGGGGGGCTGTAGGGAATTTTGAACGTCTATTGAAAGTGGTGAAGCTCGGTATTCCAATGCCATTCGCCAGCGTTACTGCAAAAAGAAGTTTGATTTCCCTTGCAAATTTGATTGAGTTTTTGAAGTTGGTAATGACTCATCCAAATGCTGCCAATGAATTGTTTGTTGTGTCAGATGGCGTGGATGTTTCACTTCCTGAAATGTTGCGATATTTAGCTAAAGGGATGGGTAAGCGATCTTTTATTTTTCCTGTTCCTGTAAAGTTGTTGCACTTTGGAGCTGTTGTTTGTCGTAAAGAAGCTCTTTTTACACAGCTGTGTGGGAGTTATCTCATCGACTCGTCTAAGTCTAGAGTGCTTTTGAATTGGACACCATCGCATGAGGTTTTTAGCGAACTCTCATTGGCGGCAGAAGATTTTAAAGCTGCGAGTCTATCGAATGATTGACTGTTTGGGGCGAGTGTTTTCAGGGTGCAGGAGTTTAGTATGTTTTGGGTGCTGCTAGTAGTTACAATAACATCTTTTTTTGCAACATGGCTGTTGCGAAAATACGCATTGGCGACAAGTTTATTGGATACGCCTAATGCCAGAAGTTCACATACCGTCCCGACTCCTAGGGGGGGCGGTGTGGCCATTGTTATAACTTTTTTGATCGTGATTCCTTGCCTCTCGATCTTTGGTCTTTTGCAATGGAACTGGGCGTGGTCGCTGATTTTGCCTGGTGCACTGGTTGCCGTCTTGGGTTTTCTTGATGATCATGGCCATATTGCGGCTCGCTGGAGGCTGCTGGGGCATTTTACAAGTGCAATTATTGCGATGATATTTTTGAATGGATTGCCTCCAGTAAACGTTTTCGGAGCAATGCTTGATTTCGGTATTGTCGGTGATGCATTGGCGGTTTTGTATCTTGTATGGATGCTCAATCTCTATAATTTTATGGATGGCATTGATGGTATTGCCAGTGTTCAAGCTATCACGGCGTGTGCCGGAATGTGCATTATCTATCTGGCTTGTGATATTTCAGGTGCAACATGGGCGATGGCAGTATTAGCTGTAGCCGTATTAGGTTTTTTTTGCTGGAATTTTCCTCCAGCAAAAATATTTATGGGCGATGCGGGAAGTGGTTTCCTCGGTTTGTCGATAGGTGTTTTATCATTACAATCTGCATGGGTGGAACCGCAGTTATTTTGGGCCTGGACAATCCTGTTAGGCGTATTTATATGTGACGCGACATTCACATTAATTCGCCGATTGCTGCGGGGTGATAAAGTCTACGAAGCACACCGTAGTCACGGCTATCAGTATGCGTCCCGCCAATATGGAAAACATTTGCCAGTTACCGTCGCTGTTTTCTTGATCAATATTTTTTGGCTGCTACCAGTTGCTTTTTTTGTGGCCAACCAGCAACTGGATGGGTTAACAGGGCTCGTTATTGCCTACATTCCTTTGCTTTTGCTTGCGGTAAAATTTAAGTCTGGTGCGCTTGAGCATTCCGATTAAACTAAGCCCCAAGGCGTTGAGTGGTTGTCAGAGGCCGCAGCGGTGGATTGTAAATGCTCGCCCACGGCCGTTAGGGACGGGCGAAAGAGAATGGTGCAGTGAATGGACAGTATTAGAGTTTTTCTTTTGGGATTGCCACGTCGGCAAAAACGGCTGATTCAGGTCGGCACCGACATTGTTCTAGTATGGTTAGCGCTTTGGATGTCCTTCGTCGTCCGCTTGGGCATCGACGAAATGATCAATCCAATCGACCGGCATTTCTGGCTTTTTCTCACTGCCCCGGTCGTTGCCATCCCTCTTTTCGTGCGTTTCGGTTTGTACCGAGCTGTCATGCGCTATTTTGGTAATGATGCACTGATCGCGATTATCAAAGCGGTGAGCCTTTCTGCGTTGATCCTTGGCGTTGTCGTCTACTGGTACAGTAATCATCAGACGGTCATTCCACGGTCGATTGTGTTTAATTATTGGTGGCTAAGCCTTGTTATGATCGGTGGCTTACGTCTTGCCATGCGGCAGTATTTTCTTGGCGACTGGTTCACTGCGGCACAGCATGTGCCATTCACAAGTAGGGACAATGGCCTGACCAAGGTCGCAATCTATGGCGCTGGTGCGGCCGGAAATCAGCTCGTTGCAGCCCTTCGTATGGGGCGGGTGATGCGCCCTGTGGCGTTTATCGATGACGATAGCAGCATTGCCGACCGGGTCATTTCTGGGCTGCATGTATACAAGCCTAAACATATTCAACAGATGATCGACGTTACGGGAGCTCAGGAAGTTCTACTCGCCATTCCATCATCAAATCGTGGTCGTCGGAGAGAAATCCTGGGCTTCCTTGAGGGGTTTCCTTTACACGTACGGAGCGTTCCAGGTTTCATGGATCTGGCTAGTGGGCGAGTCAAGGTCGACGACATTCAGGAAGTTGACATTGCGGACTTGCTAGGGCGTGATGCAGTTCCCGCTCAAGGAGAGTTGCTTGAGCGCTGTATCATGGGAAAAGCTGTACTGGTAACAGGTGCTGGCGGGTCCATTGGTTCTGAACTTTGCCGGCAAATTCTTACATTGCGGCCTACAACACTGCTGTTGTTCGAACACAGCGAATTCAATCTTTATTCGATATTGTCGGAACTGGAACAGCGAATTTCACGCGAGTCGCTTTCGGTGAGACTTCTGCCAATTTTGGGGTCAATACGCAACCAGAGCAAGTTGCTGGATGTAATGAAGGCCTGGCGTATAGACACTGTTTATCATGCTGCTGCTTACAAACACGTCCCGATGGTTGAACACAATATTGCAGAAGGTGTTCTCAACAACGTTATTGGTACGCTCAATACTGCACAGGCGGCATTGACTGCTGGCGTAGCGAACTTCGTCCTGATCTCCACTGACAAAGCGGTTCGTCCTACCAATGTCATGGGCAGTACAAAGCGTCTCGCGGAGATGACGTTGCAAGCACTCAGCCGAGAATTGGCGCCTGTTCTTTTTGGCGATAGCTCAAATGTGTCCAGGGTCAACAAGACCCGTTTCACCATGGTCCGTTTCGGCAATGTTCTTGGTTCGTCGGGCTCTGTGATCCCGCTGTTCTACAAGCAAATCAAGTCTGGTGGCCCTCTAACCGTCACCCATCCCAAAATTACCCGCTACTTCATGACTATTCCGGAGGCGGCGCAATTGGTTATCCAGGCGGGCTCGATGGGGCAGGGCGGTGACGTGTTCGTTTTGGACATGGGGGAGCCCGTTAGAATCGCGGAGCTCGCCGAGAAGATGATTCATTTGTCGGGGTTGAGTGTTCGCTCAGAGAAAAACCTCCATGGCGATATTTCTATTGAATTTACTGGACTTCGGCCAGGCGAGAAGCTCTACGAAGAACTGCTCATAGGCGACAACGTGGCCGCCACACAGCACCCGATGATCATGACTGCCAACGAAGATCTTCTTCCTTGGGAAGAGCTGAAGGTGAAGCTGACTGAACTAGTTAACGCGGTCGAAGGCGATAACTACACCCGCGTCCGCCAGCTCCTGCGCGAAACCGTCAGCGGCTATACCCCCGACGGCGAGATTGTCGACTGGATCTACCAACAACGTCGTCTCGAACCCTGATTGTTTCACATCCCGCAATAGACACACTTTTGACAGGCTCCATACATCGCCTAGATTTGGGAGGCAGCTTCGGAAAAGCTGCTTTCCTAATCGATGTTATGGAGCTTCAAATATGCGTACCGGTTATTTCTCCTCTCTGATTTTTGCCCTGCTCACCAGCCTCTCGATCAGCGCCACCGCTGCGCCAGCAGCCAAGCCCGAGACTGGCAATCCCCCAGCAGTAATGGAAGCTGCTCCGAAGGAAATGTCAGGCAAAGTCGACCTCAATGGTGCCGACGCGCCCACTTTGCAGCGAGAGCTCACAGGAGTAGGCGAAGCAAAGGCCCAGGCGATTGTTGCGTATCGCGATATGAACGGGCCGTTTGCATCCGTTGATGAGCTGCTGGAAGTGAAGGGGATCGGCAAAGCGATTCTGGATAAAAACCGTGAGAAGCTCGAGGTGAACTAAGCTGATTGTTCAGCACTAGGAAGGCCGGTCATTGACCGGCCTTTTTTCGTTTAGAAGCGATCAAAAAATGTCCTGCTCTTCAAGGAGTGGCACCTGCGCAAGGCACCTCCTTTCGTCGGCGCCTAAAAAATTACGACTATCATATCCGATTTGGATTATGCCTATAATAAATACGTCTTCCAACGAACCGCTCATACGTTCTCGCCCTCAGCCTCTTTCCAGGAGCACCCGTTATGAACTCTCCCAAAGCCCAAGGAACCGCTCTCGTCACCGGTGCATCTTCCGGCATCGGTGCAATTTACGCCGAGCGTCTGGCCGCCCGTGGTTTTGACCTGCTCCTGGTCGCACGCGATCAGGAGCGCCTCGACGCAGCTGCAACCAGGCTGCGCACAGAGCACGGCATTCAAGTCGAAGTGCTCAAGGCAGATCTGACGCGAAAGGACGACGTGTTAAAGCTCGAACAGCGCCTGCGCAGCGATTCCAGTATCAGCCTCCTGCTAAACAATGCCGGGGTCGCGGCCGATGGTCTGCTGGCCAACTCCGACATGGACCAGCTTGAGCGTTTGATCCAGCTCAACATCACGGCAGTCACGCGGTTGGCCTCGGCGGCGGCGGCAAGTTTTTCCAAGGCGGGTCGTGGCACGATCATCAACATCGCCTCGGTTGTGGCATTGTTTCCCGAGCGATTCAACGCGACTTACAGCGCGAGCAAGGCATATGTGTTAAGTCTGACTCAGTCGTTAAACGCCGAACTGGACGGCACAGGTGTCAAGGTCCAGGCCGTATTGCCTGGGGTGACGCGCACCGAAATCTGGGAGCGTTCCGGTATCGATGCGACGCAAATTCCTACGGATATGGTGATGGAAGCCGGTGAAATGGTAGATGCGGCGTTGTCTGGTCTGGACCAAGGTGAGCTGATCACCATTCCGTCATTGCCGGACGCTGCTGATTGGGAAGCCTTAGTAGCGGCGCGTCATGTGATGGCGCCGAACCTGTCTAAAAGCAAGGCGGCCACGCGTTACAAGTGAGGCGCTATGAATCGGATCGAGGTGTGTGCGGTATGAGTGATCGTCGAGTAGTTGTAACGGGTATGGGGCTGGTATCGCCTCTGGGCAGCAACGTTGAAGCGGTCTGGGAGCGCCTTCTGGCGGGTCGATCCGGTTTGCGGATTCTTCCTGAAGAGGTGGTTGCGGACCTGCCAGCCAGAGTCGGCGGCGTGGTGCCGACGCTGGCTGAAGATGCCGAGGCGGGTTTTGATCCGGATCGGGCGACGCCTCCTAAAGAACAGAAGAAGATGGATCGCTTTATTCTGTTTGCGATGGAGGCGGCGCGGCAGGCGCTGGAGCAGGCGGGTTGGCAAGCGGTGGACGCCACCTCTCAGGAGCGCACTGCAACCATTATCGGTTCAGGCGTTGGCGGTTTCGGCGCTATTGCGGATGCGGTGCGCACCACCGACAGCCGTGGGCCTCGGCGTTTATCACCGTTTACTATTCCATCGTTCCTGGTCAATCTCGCTGCAGGTCATGTGTCGATTCAGCACGGGTTCAAGGGGCCTTTGGGTGCTCCGGTGACGGCGTGTGCGGCAGGGGTGCAGGCGATTGGTGACGCCGCGCGGTTGATTCGTAGCGGTGAGGCGGACATTGCAGTCTGTGGCGGTGCCGAAGCTGCAATCGATCGCGTCAGTCTTGCCGGATTTGCTGCTGCTCGTGCGTTATCCAGTGGTTACAACGACACACCTGAGCGTGCGTCGCGGCCATTCGACAGTGGCCGCGATGGCTTTGTCATGGGGGAGGGGTCCGGTCTGTTGGTGATCGAATCCCTGGAACATGCGCTGGCCCGTGGTGCCCAGCCCATCGCGGAACTGGTCGGCTACGGCACCAGCGCCGATGCCTATCACCTGACCGCCGGACCTGAGGATGGTAGAGGCGCCCGACGCGCGATGTCGCTGGCGTTGGCTCAGGCCGGGATTTCGCCGGCACAGGTTCAGCATCTCAATGCTCACGCGACCTCGACACCGGTTGGGGATCTGGGTGAGTTGGCGGCGATCAAGTCATTGTTCGGGACGGATAACAAGATTGCGGTGACATCGACCAAGTCGGCCACCGGGCATTTGCTCGGTGCTGCCGGTGGGATCGAGGCGATTTTCACGCTGTTGGCCATCCGCGATCAGATCGTGCCCGCGACCCTCAATTTCGAAACCCCGGACCCGGCGGCCCAAGGCGTCGACATCGTCCATGGTGAGGCACGGTCGATGCCGATTGAATACGCGTTGTCGAACGGCTTCGGGTTTGGTGGGGTCAACGCCAGCGTGCTGTTCAAGCGCTGGCAGGGTTAATCCTGCGATCGCTTGAGGTGATCGCGCGTGACGTCGAGAATCCGCCGGGCCAGTTCGGGATTCTCGACGCTGCGTGACAGCAGCAGCGCTCCGACCAGCGTTGACATGATGACAATGCTGCGATCTTCGGCGTCATCACCTTCCAGCGTTCCTCGCACCTGTTCCAGCCTTGCATTGAGGATGGTATCGGAGGTTGCGCTGGGCTGTCCGCGCAGACCCAATTCCGATGACATGGTTGGTAGCGGGCAACCCTGATGCGGCGATGTCTGGTGCCATTCGGAGAGATAGCGGTCGATGAAGGCTTCAAGCGGCCGTTCCTCGGCAAACAACATTGCGCAAACGCCTTCCACTTCTTCACCCGCGGCTTGCAGCGCTTTTTCAACCAGTTCGTCCTTGGAGGCGAAGTGCGAGTAAAAACCACCGTGAGTCAGGCCTAAAGCTTTCATCAAGGGTTGCAGACCGGTGGCGCCAATACCATCGCGGCGAAAGCGTGCAGCAGCTTCCTTAATGATGCGTTGATGAGTTTGGGCTTTATGATCTTGCGAATAACGCATCTTAAATCTCCACGGCAATGCGTCATCTTAACCAAGGAAATTTAAATGGTGACTGTACTTCTACTTCTAAAAAAGCACACAGATACTTCGAATCGAATTCCGGATATTTAGTTGCTGGCACGAATAGTGATTACTCGTATGCCAACTGACCACTGAGGCCGCCGAACTTGCGCGGCGTTCACTGACTGAGGATTCGTGCCATGTACAAAGACTATCCAGCGGCCTACCAGGTCAGCAAAGGCTCTGCCTTGCAGGTTGATACTGCCTTTTACGACCGGATTCGCGAGGCGAAGGAGGGGCGCACGCTGGTCGAACAGTTCGAGGTCCCCATTCGCACCGGCCGCGCCTGGAATGTGCCGGCCGGGCATGTGTTTCGTGTCACCACACCCGTCGGGCCACAAGTGGGGGACTTCAACGTCTGGAACGCCAATGATCCGCGGGAACGCTTGTGGGCAGCACGTACCCGGCAGTTGCAGGGCGCCCATGTCAGCACCCATGACCGGCTGTGGTCGAACCTGCCATTTTTGCGGCCATTGGTGACCATTACGGATGACAGTCTGGCCGGTTACGGCATCGACGAACATGGTGGACGCCTGCACGACTTGCTCGGTACTCGCTGCGATCCGTATGTGAACAAAATGCTCACGGGTGAGGACTTTCATCATCACTGTCATTCGAACCTGACTCGCGCTGTGCTGCCCCACGGTCTGACAGAGTTCGATGTGCATGACGTGCTGAATATTTTTCAGTGCACCGGTCTCAACCATGACGATATGTACTTCATGAAGGCGTGTCCGGCGCAGAAGGGCGATTACCTGGAGTTCTTTGCCGAGATCGATCTGCTGTGCGCACTTTCGACCTGTCCGGGCGGCGATTTGTCACTGGCCATGTGGGGGCCGGATGCACAGGAGCCGCTGAGCGTGTGTCGTCCACTGGGCGTGGAGATTTATCGGTTGGAAGATGCGTTGCTGGAAGGCTGGAGCCAGCCGGAACGTGCTGCGTACAACGGGATGCATGGCTTGCAGATAGCAAAAGCAGATTGGGAAAAGTAGATACGAATGTGGCGAGAGAGTTGGCTCCCTCGCCACATTTACATTTCAGCGGTCTTGCGCTTCCTTGGCATCCATTTCCGCATTGCGTTCAGCGACGCGTTTCCGTTGCTCTTCGGTTAGATCGACCTTGGTGGCGGTGTCGCGCAACATCATCAAACCACCAACGATCGAGCCGATTGCAACGACCAGAATCAACCAGGCATACCAGGGCATAGGGCTCTCCTTGAGGGGCAGGCCGGTGGCGAAGTTCGCCAACCGATCGTGCATACCACTTTGAGCGATTTATTTTCGCAGTGGTTCCATTCTATGCCTGTTACGATTTACGCATACCCTGTAGGAGCTGCCGAAGGCTGCGATCTTTTGATCTTGGCGGCATTACGATCACTGAAGATCAAAAGATCGCAGTCTGCGGCAGCTCCTACGGGGGGGTGTATTACCAGCCTTACGGCGAGTTTTACCGGCTGTCACAACCCGGTCAACATCGCATCCGCCGGTGCTTCGGCCCGGAGTTGCGCCGTCAGCATGAAGTACACAAAACCCACCGCCATGAACCCGACGAAGATCAACCCGATCAGCGTGTTGAACCACGCCATCGCCACCAGGCACACCACCGCCAGCAGCAGCGCAATGAAAGGCACCAGGGGATAGCAGGGCGCGCGGAACGTCCGCTCGAGATTCGGTTCGGTTTTACGCAGTTTGAACAGGCTGAGCATGCTCATGATGTACATCACGATGGCGCCGAACACCGCCATGGTGATCATCGCCGCTGTCAGCGTCATTCCGCCGAGGTTGATCAAACCGTCACTGTAAATCGCGGCGATTCCGATCACGCCGCCAGCAATGATTGCCCGGTGCGGGGTCTGGAAACGGGAGAGTTTGGCCAGGGATTTAGGCAGATAACCCGCCCGGGCCAGAGCGAAGAATTGCCGCGAGTAGCCAAGGATGATTCCGTGAAAACTCGCCACCAGGCCGAACAAGCCGATCCAGACCAGCATGTGCAACCAGCCGGAGCTTTCGCCAACCACGGTTTTCATGGCTTGCGGCAGCGGATCGTTGATGTTCGACAAAGTGCGCCAGTCGCCAACGCCCCCCGCAAAGAACATCACCCCCATCGCCAATACCACCAGGGTCAGGATGCCACTGATGTAGGCTTTTGGAATCGTGCGTTTCGGGTCTTTGGCTTCTTCAGCCGCCATGGCGGCGCCTTCGATTGCCAGGAAGAACCAGATGGCGAAGGGGATCGCTGCGAACATCCCGGCAATCGCCGGCGCTCCGAACACATCAGACCCCGCCCAGCCGTTGAGAGCAAAGTTGCTGAAACTGAACGCCGGCGCTACCACGCCCATGAACACCAGCAGCTCCGCGACTGCAAGCACGCAGACCACCAGTTCAAAGGTAGCGGCCAGTTTCACCCCGAGAATATTAAGCCCCATGAACACGATGTACGCCCCCACGGCAGCGTGTTTCGGATCGAGAGCGGGGAACTGCACATTCAGGTAGGCGCCGATCGCCAATGCAATCGCCGGCGGGGCGAAGACGAATTCGATCAGCGTCGCAAGCCCGGCGATCAAGCCTCCTTTCTCGCCAAAAGCGCGACGGCTGTAGGCAAAGGGACCGCCGGCATGGGGTATCGCGGTGGTCAGCTCGGTAAAACTGAAGATGAAGCAGGTGTACATCGTGGCGACCATGAACGACGTCACCAGAAAACCGAGAGTACCGGCCACGCCCCAGCCATAACTCCAGCCGAAATACTCACCGGAAATCACCAGCCCGACAGCAATGCCCCAGAGGTGCAACGTGCCGAGCGTGGGTTTGAGTTGTGTGTTCATGCGCTTGCTCCCTGAACGGTTTGGAAAGCTAGGGGAGGGCGCGTGCAGTGGGCGTGCCAGTGTGTATTTTTACGTCGTAAATCGCCGAAAGCTGTCGTATCGAGGATGTTAGCAGTTCGATGGCTGCATTTCGGTGCTCCAGTTGAGTGCGCTGTTACCTGTTGTGTCGTCATCGCAGGCAACTCGCCCACCGCTGTAACAAACCCATAAACCCACTCTTTACACCTTCTTTACGCCCCACCACCCCCCTCGATCTCGCGCCTTTACACCCTCCTTCCCGACAATGACTCCACACGCGGCAATACGCCGTAACACGGAGAACTTCCATGAGCGTTCTGGACGGAGTGTCGCTGCTGCTGGCAGTGGGACTGTTCATTTATCTGTTGGTTGCGCTGTTGCGCGCGGACCGGAACTAGGAGCGGCTATGCACAGTTATGACTATTGGCTGATCCTCGCCTTCTTCGCCATCGTGCTGATACCGGCACCGTTTCTGGGGCGGTTCTACTACAAGGTGATGGAAGGGCAGCGCACCTGGCTGACCCCGATCCTCGGTCCGGTGGAGCGGGGCTGTTATCGTGTGGCCGGCGTTGACCCGCAGGTTGAGCAGAGCTGGCAGAAGTACACCCTGGCCTTGCTCGCCTTCAACCTCGCAGGTTTCTTGCTGTTGTTTGCGATTCTGTTGTTTCAGGATTATCTGCCACTCAACCCTCAGAACCTGCCTGGCCAGGAGTGGACGCAAGCGTTCAATACCGCCGTCAGCTTCATGACCAACACCAACTGGCAGTCGTACAGCGGTGAAGCCACGCTCAGCTACCTGAGCCAGATGGTCGGCCTCACCGTGCAGAACTTCGTCAGCGCCGCCACCGGTCTCGCTGTGCTGGTTGCGTTGTGTCGCGGTATCGGTCGCAAGTCAGCCCAAACCCTGGGCAACTTCTGGGTCGACATGACCCGCGCCACCCTCTACGGCCTGCTGCCGCTGTGCCTGCTGCTGGCGCTGTTTCTGGTCTGGCAGGGCGTGCCGCAAACCTTCGCTCACTACGTGAATGCCGTGACGATGCAAGGTGTCGACCAGGTGATTCCGCTCGGCCCGGCTGCCAGCCAGATTGCAATCAAGCAACTGGGCACCAATGGCGGTGGCTTCTTCGGGGTCAACTCGGCGCACCCGTTCGAGAACCCGACGGCGTGGAGCAACCTGTTCGAGGTGTCGTCGATCATCCTGATCCCGGTCGCGCTGGTGTTCACCTTCGGTCATTACGTGAAAGACCTGCGTCAGAGCCGCGCAATCATCGCCTGCATGCTGGCGCTGTTCCTGATCGGTGGCGCCACGTCGTTGTGGGCTGAGTACCAACCCAATCCAACCCTGAACAACGTCGCCGTCGAACAATCCGCGCCGCTGGAAGGCAAGGAAGCACGCTTTGGTACCACCGCTACGGTGCTCTGGTCGGTGACCACGACGGCTGCATCCAACGGTTCGGTCAATGGCATGCACGACAGCCTCAACCCGCTGAGCGGCATGGTCGCAATGGTCAACATGATGGTCGGCGAAGTGATCTTCGGCGGCGTCGGCGCCGGGCTCTACGGCATGTTGCTGAACGTACTGATCGCGGTGTTTCTGGCCGGCCTGATGATCGGTCGCACGCCGGAATACCTCGGCAAGAAACTGGCGGCCCGGGAAGTCCAGTTGCTGGTGGTGACCTTGCTGGTAATGCCGGTGGGTGTGCTGGTGCTTGGCGCTATCGCGGCGAGTCTGCCGGGGCCGGTCGCTGCGGTGAGTAACCCGGGCGCTCACGGATTCAGCCAGTTGCTTTACGCCTACACCTCGGCCAGTGCCAACAACGGCTCTGCGTTTGCCGGTTTCGGTGCCAACACTGCGTTCCACAACCTGATGCTCGGCCTGGGCATGTTGATCGGTCGTTTCGGCTACATCCTTCCGGTGCTGGCGTTGGCTGGCAGCCTGGCGATGAAGAAATCCGCCCCGATCGGCCAGAACAGCTTTCCGACCCATGGCCCGCTGTTCGTGACCTTGCTGACGGTGACCATTTTGCTGGTGGGCGGCCTGACGTTCCTTCCAACCCTGGCGCTGGGCCCGATTGCCGAACACCTGAGCATGGGCTTCTGAGCCTGGTTCTTTTAAGGAGCTGATGATGAATATGCCCGCAATCAAACCGGCCGCCGCCAAGGCACCGGAACAACCGAAAACCGCGATCTCGGCCCTCTGGCGCCCGGCGCTGGTGCAAGCGTTCGTCAAGCTTGACCCACGCCAGCTGCAGCGTGCGCCAGTGATGCTTGTCGTCGAACTGACCGCAATCCTGACCACCGTTCTGTGCTTCATTCCGGATGCGGCGGTGCCCACTTTTGTCGCGGCGCAAATTGCCTTGTGGCTGTGGTTTACCGTGCTGTTCGCCAACTTCGCCGAAGCCTTGGCTGAAGGACGCGGCAAGGCCCGCGCCGACAGCCTGAAAGCCGGCAGCGAAGGTTTGAGCGCTCGACGCAAGACCGCCAATGGCACCTTCCAGATCGTGCCCGCCACCAGCCTGCGCAAGGACGACGTGGTGCGCGTCGAGGCGGGGGAAATGATCCCCGGCGACGGCGAAGTCATCGAAGGCATTGCGGCCGTCAACGAAGCGGCCATTACCGGTGAATCCGCGCCGGTGATTCGTGAGTCCGGTGGCGACCGTTCGGCAGTGACCGGCAACACTCGCCTGGTGTCGGACTGGCTGCTGGTGCGGATCACCGCCAACCCCGGTGAGTCGACTCTGGACCGCATGATCGCCTTGGTCGAAGGCGCCAAACGCCAGAAAACCCCGAACGAAGTGGCGCTCGACATCTTGTTGATCGGCCTGACGCTGATCTTCCTGCTGGTGGTCGTCACCCTGCAACCGTTTGCCCACTTCGCCAATGGCAGCCTGCCGCTAGTGTTCCTGGTGGCGTTGTTGGTCACGCTGATTCCGACGACCATTGGCGGTCTGTTGTCCGCCATCGGTATCGCCGGCATGGACCGACTGGTGCGCCTGAACGTGATTGCCAAGTCCGGTCGTGCAGTGGAAGCGGCGGGGGACGTACATGTTTTGCTGCTGGACAAGACCGGCACCATCACCTTCGGCAACCGTCGCTGCACCGCTGTGTATGCGGCGCCAGGGGTGAGCAGCAAGGAACTGGCGGAGGGCGCGTTGTTCGCGTCCCTGGCGGATGACACGGCGGAAGGTAAATCCATCGTCGAGTACTTGCGCGGCCTTCATCCACAACCAGAGCCAACCGCTGAAACCCTGACGGCGGTGCCCTTCAGCGCCGAGACGCGCCTGTCCGGTGTCGACTATCAGGGCCGCGTGTATCGCAAAGGTGCAGTGGATTCGTTGTTGGCGTTCGTCGGTCTGAAACGCGCTGATCTTGCACCGGCGCTGTCCCGGGAAATCGACAAGATTGCCCAGAGTGGCGGTACACCATTGCTGGTGTGTGCCGACGGAAAATTGCTCGGTGCAATTCACCTCAAGGACGTGGTCAAGCCCGGTATTCGTGAGCGTTTTGCCGAGCTGCGCAAACTGGGGATTCGCACGGTCATGGTCACCGGCGACAACCCGTTGACCGCTGCGGCGATTGCGGCCGAGGCGGGCGTCGATGACGTACTGGCCGAGGCCACACCGGAGAAAAAACTGGCGCGCATTCGTCACGAGCAAAACGATGGTCGACTGGTCGCCATGTGCGGCGACGGCGCCAACGATGCGCCCGCGCTGGCCCAGGCGGACGTCGGCATGGCGATGAATGACGGCACTCAAGCGGCTCGAGAAGCGGCGAACATGGTCGACCTCGACAGCGACCCGACCAAGCTGCTGGACGTGGTGCAAATCGGCAAGGAACTGCTGGTGACGCGCGGTGCGCTGACAACGTTTTCCATCGCCAACGACGTGGCCAAATACTTCGCGATCTTGCCGGCGTTGTTCGCCTCGATCTACCCGCAACTGGGCGTGCTGAACGTCATGCACCTGACCAGCCCGCAGAGCGCGATTCTGTCGGCGATTGTGTTCAACGCCTTGATCATTGTGGTGTTGATCCCGCTGGCGTTGCGCGGCGTGCGGGTGCAAGCGGCGAGTGCGGCGGCGCTGTTGCGACGCAACCTGTTGATCTATGGCTTGGGCGGATTGCTGGTGCCGTTCGTGGGGATCAAGGCGATCGACATGCTGCTCACGGCATTGCATCTGGTTTGACCCTAACTGGCCGGTGCGGTGGTTTTTGTGGCGAGGGGATTTAGCGAAACGTCGCACCGCCCCGTTGGGCTGCGCAGCAGCCCCACCCCCGGCCGTAACGTTATTCAGGCAAAACGCGTGTGCTGGTTTGGGGCCGCTTCGCAGCCCAACGGGGATGAATCCCCTCGCCACAGGTGATGTGTGTCCCTGATAAATGTTCTCCGAATTCGAGGATTTTGAAATGTCCACAATGATACGTCCGGCCCTGAGCCTGTTAGTCCTCATGACCCTGATCACCGGCGTCGCCTACCCACTGGTTGTCACCGGTGTGGCCCAGGTGGCTTTCCCCGACCAGGCCAACGGCAGCCTCGTACGCGACGAGGCCGGCAAGGTCCGCGGCTCTTCGCTGATCGCCCAGGATTTCACCGGTGACAGCTGGTTCCATCCACGTCCATCCGCGGGTGCCTTTGCCACAATTTCGAGCAGCGCCAGCAACCTCTCGCCGAGCAATCCGGCCCTGGCCACTCGGGTGATCGACGACGCCAGCAAGCTGCTGGTGCCGGGACAGGGACCGGTGCCTTTGGCGCTGCTCACCACTTCCGGCAGCGGCCTCGACCCGCACTTGCCACCGGCCGCGATTAGCTATCAACTGGCGCGTGTTGCGGCGGCGCGGAATCTGCCGGTGTCTACGCTTGAGCAGTTGATGAATGCAAACATCGAGCAGCCCTTGGTGGGACCGCCGGTGGTGAATGTGTTGGCGCTGAACATGGCGCTCGAAAAACTGTAAATCAAAAGATCGTCCGAACGCGGCCCGAACCTGCGGCAGCTCCTACGCCGACCGTGCCTACGCCGCGATCCCTGTAGGAGCTGCCGCAGGTTCGGGCCGCGTGCGGACGATCTTTTGATGCAACACCCAATCTGACATCTGACAAGGCAATAACCTATGAGCGACTCCGGCCGAGCCGACGCACTGTTAGCCGATTTACCCCGCGATGGCCGTGGCCGGCTCAAAGTATTCCTCGGCGCCGCCCCCGGTGTCGGCAAGACCTACGCCATGCTGCAAGCGGCGCACACCCAGTTGCGCCAGGGCGTGAAAGTCATCGCTGGCGTGGTTGAAACCCACGGTCGCGCCGAGACCGAAGCGCTGCTTGGTGGCCTGCCTCAACAGCCGCTGGTGCGCTCGGAATACCGGGGCGTCATGCTTGAGGAAATGGACCTCGACGGCTTGCTCGCGGCCAAGCCGAAACTGGTGCTGGTTGACGAACTGGCCCACAGCAACGCCCCCGGCAGTCGCCACGCGAAACGCTGGCAGGACATTCAGGAACTGCTCGCTGCCGGCATCGACGTGTTCACCACGGTCAACGTCCAGCACCTGGAAAGCCTCAACGATCAAGTGCGCGGCATTACCGGCGTGCAGGTTCGCGAAACGCTGCCGGACTGGGTGCTACAGGAAGCCTACGAGCTGCTGCTGATCGACTTGCCGCCGCGCGAGTTGCTGGAGCGTCTGCGCGACGGCAAGGTCTACGTGCCGGAACAGGCCCGTGCCGCCATCGATGCCTTCTTCACCCAGACCAACCTCACCGCGTTACGTGAACTGGCGATGCAAACCGCTGCCGCTCAGGTCGACGATGATCTGGCCCAGGGATATCGCCAGCTTGGCCAGGCAGCGCCTGCCGTGCGCGGGCGTTTGCTGGTGGGCGTCGACGGTGATCAACAGGCCGAGCGCCTGGTGCGGCACGCCAGCCGGGTCGCTCAGCGGCGGCATCTGCCATGGAGCCTGGTGCATGTGGACAACGGCAGTGTGCGCGACGAGCAGTCCCGCCTGCGCCTGCAAAGTGCCCAGCAACTGGCCGAACGCCTGGGCGGAGAGGTGGTGCTGCTGCGCGCCGGCGAAGTCGCGAAAACCCTGATCCAGCATGCTGCCGAGCGTCGCGCCAGCCTGGTGCTGGTCGGTCAATCCCGGCAACGTTTGCGTCGACGTTTGTTCGGCGGCGGCCTGGCTTCACGCTTGTTGCGCGATGCCCGTGGATTGGAAATCAACGTCCTCGACAGCGATCACGAATTGCACGTGCCACGCCAAAGATCGCCGCAGGCGCTGGTGTGGTTTGATTACGCGTTGGCGCTGGTGGCGACGTTGCTCGCCAGTGCGCTGGCCTGGGGCGTGGCAAGCGTGTTGCCCCTGCCGAACATCTCGCTGGTGTTCCTCGCGGCGGTGTTGCTGGTGGCGGTGCGCAGCAGCCTCGGCCCGGCGCTGGCCTGCGCGGCCATGTCGTTCCTGACCTATGACTTCCTGTTCATCCCGCCCAATTTTTCCTTCAGCATCCAGCGCGAAGAAGACGTGCTGACCTTGCTGTTCTTTCTGCTGATGGCCGCGCTCACGGGCAATCTCGCGGCGCGCCAACGGCGACAGCTGCAGGCGCTGCGCGACACGCAGGAAGAGACCAGCGAACTGCTCGACCTGTCGCGCAAACTGACGGCCGCGACCGATCGCCAGGCGGTGGTCAGCGCGGCGGCGCAGCACCTCAATGGCTGGAGCGATGTTCAACTGTGCCTGCTCAATCAGGACGGGCAGGGCGGCTGGAAGGTTGAAACCGGTGGCCCGTTGACCTTCTCCGAGGCCGAACGCGCGGCGGCTGATTGGGCCTGGCAGCACGATCAACCGGCAGGCGCGGGTACCGGGACATTGCCGTTCGGGCGCTGGTGGTGGTGGCCGCTGTCGGTGGAAGACGGTCCGCTGGCGTTGCTCGGCGTCTGCGCCAAAGAGGGTCAGACCTTGAGCGGCCAGCGTCGGCGTTTGCTCACCGCGTTGAGCCAGCCGCTGGCCCAGGCACTGGCCCGTGCGCAACTGGCCGAGGACCTGGAAGCAGCACGCCTGCACGGTGAAACCGAGCAACTGCGCAGCGCCTTGCTGGCCTCGGTGTCCCACGATTTGCGCACGCCGCTGACGTCCATGCGTGGCAGCATCGACAGCTTGTTGGCGCTGGGTGAAGCCATCCCGCTGGAGGATCGTCGCGAACTCCTCGAAGGCACGCGCGATGAAGCCGAGCGTCTGGATCGCTACATTCAGAATTTGCTCGACATGACTCGTCTCGGCCACGGCGCGCTGAAGCTGGCGCGGGATTGGGTGTCGCCGGCGGACATCGTCGGCAGTTCGCTGAACCGCCTGCGCGCCGTGCTCGCGCCGTTGCAGGTGAGCACCGAAGTGCCGGCGCAGCTGCCTCTGTTGTTTGTCCACGCCGCGCTGATCGAACAGGCGCTGGTCAACGTGCTGGAAAATGCCGCGCGTTTTTCACCGGCTCACGGGCGACTGTTGCTGCGTGCCGGTGCCGACGACAGTGAATTGTTTTTCTCGGTCAGCGATGAAGGGCCCGGTATTCCGGAAGAAGAGCGAGCGAAAATCTTCGACATGTTCTACACCGCCGCACGCGGTGATCGGGGCGGGCAGGGCACCGGTCTGGGATTGGCGATTTGTCAGGGGATGGTCGGTGCCCACGGTGGGCGCATCAGTGTCGCCGACGGGATAGAAGGGCGCGGCACCTGCATCACCCTGCACTTGCCTCTGCAAGAACAGCCTTCATTTGAAGCTGAGCGCTGAAGATGAAGCCTGATACCCTTTGCACATTCCCCTGCTGTGATCAGAAACCATGAGCCAGACCGCGACCATTTTGGTCATCGACGACGAACCGCAGATCCGCAAATTCCTGCGCATCAGTCTCGTGTCCCAGGGCTACAAAGTGCTGGAAGCCGGTACCGGTACTGAAGGGTTGGCGCAGGCTGCATTGAACAAACCGGACTTGCTGGTGCTCGACCTTGGCCTGCCGGACATGGACGGTCAGCAGGTGCTGCGCGAGTTTCGCGAGTGGTCGGCGGTGCCGGTGCTGGTGCTGTCGGTGCGCGCCAGCGAAGGGCAGAAAGTCGAAGCGCTGGACGGTGGTGCCAATGATTACGTGACCAAGCCTTTCGGCATCCAGGAGTTCCTGGCGCGGGTGCGTGCGTTGCTGCGTCAGGCACCGGCGGGTGAAGCACAGCAAGCGGCATTGACCTTCGGGCCGTTGACCGTGGACCTGGCGTATCGCCGGGTGTTGCTCGATGGCGTCGAAATCGCCCTGACCCGCAAGGAATACGCGGTGCTCGCACAGCTGGCACGGCATCCCGGGCGGGTCATTACCCAGCAGCAATTGTTGAAGGATATCTGGGGGCCGACGCATACCGAAGACAGCCACTACCTGCGCATTGTCGTCGGGCATCTGCGGCAGAAGCTGGCGGACGATCCGACACAGCCACGGTTTATTGTGACCGAGGCGGGGGTGGGGTATCGGTTGTTGAGTGAAGATAACCTTTAGATTTTGCAGTGATTGATCGGTCCCCATCGCGGGCAAGCCCGGCTCCCACACGATTAGCGTCGTTCACAACTATTGTGATAATCGCAAAACCTGTGGGAGCCGGGCTTGCCCGCGATGAGGCCCTGACATTCACCGAGGATCCTCAAGAATCCCGCGACTGCTCAGCCTCATACCGATCCATCGTGTCCCGAGCAATTTCCCGTCCCAGGGCGATCAATTCCGGCGCCTTGTAGAACTCGAAAAAACGGCACACCCGCTTCGGCACGTTGATCAGGATATCCGGTGGATAGCCGGCAATCTTGTACTGCGCGAGCGACGTCTGCATCACTTCGAAACTCTGGTTGATCAAATCCAGCAGGGACGCCGGCCCCACGTTATCGATGATGAACGAGCCCGTGGCGGACTTCGGCGCGCCCGTGGATTCCGGTGCCGCAGCCGGTTGCTGCGCTTCGGGTTCGGCGGACTCGATCCACGGATTGATATCTGCCCCTTGCGCTTTCAGCGCTTCCTGTTCCAGCGCGAGCAATTGCTCCGCCTGCTTACGGCGGAACGGCAGCTTCGAGCCCAGGGAGTTGATCAAGCTGTCGAAACGGCTTTTGAACGCCGCCGGCCGCTGGATCACGGGCAGTTGGTAGTGACGCTGGTTGGTGGAGTTGAGGTTGACCGCGATGATCAGATCACAATGGCTCGACACCACCGGCACGATCGGCAGGGGGTTGAGAATGCCACCGTCCACCAGCATGCGATTGCCCTGCATGACCGGCGTGAACAGGCTGGGAATCGCCGCTGACGCCCGCATCGCCTGATGCAGGCAGCCTTCCTGGAACCAGATTTCCTGCTGGTTGGTCAGGTCGGTGGCCACGGCGGTGTACGGAATGCGCAGGTCTTCAATATTGATCTCGCCGACGATCTTGCGGATCTGCCCGAACACCTTCTCGCCACGAATTGCTCCCAGACGGAAACTGACGTCCACCAGCCGCAAGACGTCGAGGTAATCCAGGCTCTCGATCCAGTCGCGATAATCGTTGAGTTTGCCCGCTGCGTAGATCCCGCCAACCACTGCCCCCATGGAGCAACCGGCGATGCACGCGATGTCATAACCACGTCTTTCGATCTCTTCGATGACACCGATATGGGCATAGCCCCGGGCGCCACCTGAGCCCAGTACCAGTGCGACACGCTTTTTCATGAATCGCCCTCGTCTGACAAGGTTCAACAATGCACCCAACGGGGGGCAGGCTACAATCGCCAAGGTCGCTCGAGAGGGTGAAGACGTCGTTTTTTCGACACCCCATGGCGCCAGATGAGTATCCTCGCCAGCGCTGTAGTTTCAGCAGTGGGGCCAAGGCACTTTTCCCGCGCCAGACCGTCTTACCTGCACGACTGTTTACCTATCTTTGAGGTGTGAGTAATGAAAGCCTGGATCTGTGTACCTATGATTGCCTTGGCGCTCGCCGGTTGTGCCGGCAAAACCGCGTACCGTGAAAGCTGCGGTAGCGGTATCGATGCGGCGTGGCATGAGCTGGACCTGGCCAAGGCCGAGGGTTTCGCCGGTACGGTCAGTTACTCCAAGGCGCTGTCCCTGCTGACGGGCGCCAAGACCCAGCAGCAGTTCGAGGCGTACGAAGGCTGCACCAAAAAGGCCGAGAAAGCGCGCTTCTACATTCGTGAGTCACGCGCCGGGCGTTAAGGCATGATGTGACGATCGGGGGCCATTCGAATCAGGGAGAAAGCGATGTCTGCGTTGGTTGATCGGTTAGTGGCTCAGGTACTGGGCATTGAAATCCGTCTAATGGCCTGTCAGGCACGCTTGAATGCCCGAACGGACCCGGAAGCGTTGCATGACCTGCGCACCACGGTGCGCCGTTTGCGCAGTTTATTGCGACCGCTGCGCGGATTGCCGGGTGTTGAGCAACTGGAAGTGGCAGCGTCCGGGGTGGGCGACCTGACCACACCGCTACGTGATCGGGAAGTGCTGGCGGCCTATCTGCTTGAGCATGATCAACCGCAAGCGGCGCAACGGCGCATGGCGCAGATGGCCGAAGCCTATCCCGCCGTGGCTGCGAGTCCCGAGCTTGCGCAGCTGCTGATGATCATCGATGCGTTTTCGCGCTTTCTTCGGGCCTCCCAGCGTCAGGGTTTGCTCAAGGGACTGCGCAAACGCGTTGAAAAACGCCTGGCCAAACAGTGGGAGAAGCTCGATGAAGCGCTGCACGATCCGGCCCACGACCGTCATCGGTTGCGCTTGCTGATCAAGCGCGTGCGCTATGGCATCGAATCCTATCCCGAGCTGGATCGCCTGCAGAAAGCGGCGATGCCGCGCCTGAAATCGGCGCAAGGGGCTTTGGGCGATTGGCACGATTGCTGGCAATGGCTGGCCCGCGCCGAAGAGGAATCGGATCTGCAACCGTGCGTCGCGACCTGGCACAAAACCATGGCCGAGGCTGAACGTAGCGCCGACCGGGTTCTCGACAAACTCAGCGCTGCCTGCTTCAAATCCTGAAACCACGCGGTTTCCTGTGGCTGCCGAACGGTGGTCTGCGTTCGAACTTTTTTTGAATAAACGCGGTCCCGTGTAGGAGCTGCCGAAGGCTGCGATCTTTTGATTTTTGGCTTATCTGAAGGCGCAGAAGATCAAAAGATCGCAGCCTCCGGCAGCTCCTACAGGGAACCGCGTGCATAGGATCGTCCGAACGCTGCCCTGCATCCAAGGCTCATCTGTCAGTGCTTTTGGCCGGTATAAGCGCTGTATCGCCATCGCTGGCTGGTTAACATTCCTCCATTCTTTTTCTGCTCCGAGGTCTTCATGCGTTTTTCCGATCTGCTCGACGCCGTCCGCAGCCAGCCGCTGGAGCTGTCTATTCCGGCTGAATGGGCTCAAGGGCGCGCCAGTTTCGGTGGCCTTGTCGCCGCGCTGCAATATGAAGCCATGCGCGCCAAAGTGCCGGCCGATCGCCCGGTACGATCGCTGGCAATCACCTTTGTCGGGCCGGTCGAGCCGGACGTGCCAGTCAGTTTTGAAGTGGATGTCTTGCGCGAAGGCAAGGCCGTCAGTCAGGTGCTGGGCCGGGCCATGCAGAAGGGGCAGGTCGTGACGCTGATCCAGGGCAGCTTCGGTGCGTCACGCCCGTCCGAAGTGTCGGTAGCCGCCGAACCCGCGCCGGAAATGAAGCACTGGGACGACTGCCAGGAGTTACCGTACATCAAGGGCATCACCCCGGAATTCATGCGCCATCTGGCGATGCGCTGGAGCGTCGGTGGCCTGCCGTTCACCGGCAACACGTCGCGGGAAATGGGCGGTTGGGTGCGGTTGCGCGGGGACGTGAAAGAAGAGCCCGTCAGCGAGTCGCACATCCTGGCACTGGTCGATGCCTGGCCCCCGGCGTTGTTGCCGCACCTGAAAAAACCGGCCATGGGCAGCACGCTGACCTGGACCATCGAATTCGTCCAGCCGATCCTTGAACTGAGCACGCTGGACTGGTGCAAGTACCTCGTCGACATCGAATACGCCGCTGACGGCTACGGTCATGCAGCCGCGAAGCTGTGGAGCGCGGAAGGTCGGTTGATCGCGATGAGCCGGCAAACCGTGACGATTTTCGCCTGATCAATGGCGGCGGTGGCGCTCACGCCAGGCGCGCCACCAGCCGCCGCTCAGGAAAAACCTCGGGAAGGTTACGAACTGCTCGACAAACAAACGCGACAGCGCATCTTTGCGATCACTGAACGGTTCAGCGGCTTGCTCTTCGAGCTTGTGGCCATGGCGCTGAAGGGCCAGTGCTGCCAGCAGGCCGATGACGCCAATGGCGATGTTCACCAGGTTCAGGCCGAACACCCCGGAAACAATCAGCAGAAACGCCACGATAAACAGCGGCACGGCAATCAGGTGCAGCACCAGATTGGTCGGGTGCTGATGATTGTTCGGGTAGGCACGCCATTGCCAGGCGGGAAGGTTGGGATGACGTTTACCCATGATGTTTCTCCTCAATCCGTGTTGAACACATGATTGAAGAATAGGCCCGCCGGAGAGGGGCGGCGAATCGAGGTTGGCTATCGATGTGATAGCGATCATGGGCAGGGTTGATGCTGATCGCGCCCGTCAACACAAAACAAACTGTAGGAGCGAGCTGGCTCGCGAAGGGTTCCTTACAGCTTGAGCTGCCCGATTGCCTTACTCAATTCCCCCGCCAGCGCTGCCAATTCATTGCTGGTGGTCGCCGAATTGACGGTCTGCGCCACCGTGTTCTCGGTCACGTCCCGGATACTCACCACCGCCCGGTTCATCTCCTCCGCCACCTGGCTCTGCTGCTCGGCCGCCACCGCGATCTGCGTATTGCTTTCGCGCATTTGCGCCACGGCGCTGGTGATTTGCGCCAGTGCTGCGCCGGCCTCCAGCGCTTGTTGCACGCATTCGTCAGCCTTGAGCGAACTGTCCTGCATGAAATCCACGGCGTCGCGGGTCCCGGCTTGCAGCGCCGAGACCATGATCGTGATCTCGTCTGTCGAAGACTGCACACGCTTGGCCAGGTTGCGCACTTCGTCCGCGACCACCGCAAAACCGCGGCCCATTTCACCGGCACGAGCCGCTTCAATGGCGGCGTTCAGTGCCAACAGGTTGGTCTGCTCGGCGATGCTGTGAATCACCCCGACTACACCATTGATCTTCTGGCTGTCCTCGGCCAGGCGCTGAATCATCCCGGCGGTTTGCTGCACCCCTGAAGACAACCCGGCAATCGACAGCTGCACCCGACTGACCACTGCCTGACCGCTGCCGGCCAGGGTGTCAGCGGTTTGCGAAAGGTCGCGGGTTGCGCCGGCGTGCTGAGCAATGTGATAAACGGTGGCGGTCATCTCGTTGATTGCGGTGGCGGCCTGATCGGTTTCACTTTGCTGGCCGAGCATGCCGTGACGCACCTCGTCCATGCTCGACGCCAGACGCGCTGCGCCGTCATCCAGGTGCCGCGCAGTGCTGGCAACGGTGGTGACCACGCGCTGATAACCGGCCTGCATCGCGTTGAACGCGCTAGCCATCTGCCCGACCTCATCGGTGCAAGCCAGTGGGACACGCGCGGACAGGTCGCCGGTTTTTTCAACATGCAGCATCACGTCTTTCAACGTATTGAGTTGGCTGAGCAGGAAGCGGATCAACAACTGCGACGCGCCCAGCATGGCCAGCATCAGGATGAACACCGCCACCGCATAGTTGGCGAACCGTTCGCCGAACACCTGGGTCAGGCTCGGGCCATACGCAACCAGCGCCACGGATTGGCCGTCGGCCCGGGTGAAGACGTCGGCGCCCATCAGCGGGTTATCGCCAAACACAGGCATTGAATTCAATTCGACCCAGCCATTGACATCGACGAGTTGCTGTATCGGTTGACCCTCCAACAACGGTGCTTCGCCACGCTTGAACGTCACCAGGTTATCGACCTTGGGCAGCGGTTGCCCGGCAGGCCAGGCATTGAGCAATCGAGCCTGTGCCTGGGCTGACGCCTGGGCGGCGTGACTGCGCGCCTGTTGTTCGAGTTGTACGGCGTACAACACCAGCAACAGGGTGGTAACGAAGGCGACGGCGTTGACCGCCCAGAATTTGTACTTCAACGAGATGTTGCTAAGCCAGGCACCCATGGAGGTCTTCTCTGATAGCGGAAACAGTTTTGGCAAGGTGCCATTATTGTGCCGCTACTGAGGCCGACGAATCTTGATGTGCGTCAAGGTTCCCGGCGAGGCCGTGTACGGGAATTGCCGGGCGTTATGCGCTATCCTTCGCGCCTTCAAAATTCCCTCGCTACAGGATTCCATCCCATGAAAGCCGCCCTCGTCGAACTCATCACTAAAATCAGCTCCGGGTGCATGAGCGATGACGAAATCCTCAAGGTGGCAGACGAAGCGGCCCAGGCCTACGCCGATCCAGGGGCATTTCTGACGGCCAATCCGGACATCAACTACGACGACTCCTTCCCGATCCCGTTGGGCGAATGGGTGGTGGTGGGCAGTCTGCCGGAGACCGTGTTGTTCCAGGCGGACACCTACATGGACCTGTTCGCCCAGATCGTCGCCTCGTTCGGCCCGGGTGTCGATTTCAACATCAAGCCCAAGCAGCTGGCAAAAACCGAGGCCCTGACTGCGCTTAATCGCATTCAGGTGCAGATGGGCAGCATGAACAAAGAGAATGGCGGCTATGTGCTGATGAACTTCAGCCAGCTGCTCGATGACGAGCTGCAAGTGGTGCTCGTGTTCGGCAACGATGTCCCGCGCGTGCTTGAGCTGTGCGCGAAAATCGGCATTGCCGCCGCGCCATCCCTGGAAGCGCTCAAAGTTGCCATCCACGTTTAAGTCAGCAAACGGCTAATAAAACGGAACCCTCGTGAGGGCCGGCTATCCTAAGAGTGCAAACCACTCTTAGGGAGCGTCACCATGGGTTCCACGTTCAATGGTCTGATTGGCCTGATTATTCTCGCCCTGGACATCTGGGCCATCATCAACGTACTGAAAAGTGGCGCATCAACCGGCATGAAAATCGTCTGGGTGCTGCTGATCCTGCTGCTGCCGGTCCTGGGCCTGATTATCTGGGCCATCGCCGGACCACGGGGTAACGTGCGGATCTGATCCGCCTCCCGAGAACCACACTGGCCCCTTAGGAGCAAGCTTTGCTTCTAAGGGGCCAGTGTGTTGTTGGAGCTGCGCGAGTCAATTCGGTTTGAACGATCACTCAGCGTAAAAGTCCAGATACATGTAAGCCCACTTGCGGGTTTTATCGAGGAGGCAGTGATGCAAAAGTGGAAAATCACTTTCGTGGATGATCACGGTGAAACAGTCGACGAAGTCTTTGAGTGCGACGAATGCCCGGACAACGAGCACGCCGCCAAACTCATCAAGGCCCGTCTCCTACCTGTCGCTGCCGAACTGGATCTGAACGATCTGGAAGGGCGAACCGATGATGCGAGCGTCAAAAGTCTCAAAACCCAGAACAGCATACAAATCCTCGGCATTACTCCCGTCTGATACAACTCCTGTCACATTGATAACAGGCCTTGGCAGCTGCTCGGTCAAAGGGCTACTCTGCAAGCGAGATCAGCGATTGGATCGCTAAGGTCTGGTCTTGTCAGCTACATGCTTGTTCCCATCGGCAACCCGGTTGTCGTATCGCCCTCACCACTCGGTTGAGGGCGTCGGGAGTACGGAAAGTCTATCCATCGGATTCAGGAGGACGTTTCATGAGCACAGCCTATCAAGAAGACATCAGCAGCAGCGTGCTGCGCCGCATGAAAGAAGGCGGTTTCGACTTTTCAAAATTTCATCCCATCGAGTTCTACGCCATTTTTCCCGACGAGGAGCGGGCTCGCAGAGCAGCAGGTCACTACCGTGGTGAATCCTTGAATGCGCAAATCAGTGTGCGCGATGACGGCGCCTGGGCGCTGGAACTGAGCAAGGTCATGTACGCCACCTACGATGACATTGGCGATTTCGAGCAGGGTTTCGAGGCGGTGGTTGAGCCTCTGGGCGGCATCATCGAAGGATGGGGCGTGAAGCAGGAGGTACGAGGGCTACTCGCATAACACTATGAACAGCAACAACACTCAGCAACGGCTGACCTTCGGGTTGGCCGTTTTCGTTTGCGGTTAATAAAAGATCAAAAGATCGCAGCCTTCGGCAGCTTGTGCATAAATTGCGATTCCCTGTAGGAGCTGCCAAAGGCTGCGATCTTTTGATCCTGTCTTTAATTCATAACATTTCAAAGATCAAAAAAAAGCCGCCCAAAACAGGCGGCTAAAAGGGAAGTTCGGTGAGCTTTTCCAGCGAATGCGCCAATTATCCGTGGCCTCAGCCAGGCAGTGAAATCAACTCTGACTATGCTGGTGATAGCGACAGCATTGCTTCGCAATGGAGCGGGGGCGATCAGGTTGGGGCATTTGCCGCACAGGATTGGTGCGGTATAGCTGAGGCGTTTATCCAACCGATTGATATCAAAGCGTTTATGCCGATGGCACGGGCCTTGCGATGCCTAGATGTCCGGGTGACAAGGAGTACGGCATGATCCGCACCTATTTTGATGAAATGTACGATGCCGGCGGCCAGGTCCGCCCGCATTACCGGGAGTTTGCCCGCTGGCTTGCCGAGACGCCTGACGAGCTTCTGGCGCAACGTCGACGCGAGGCCGATCTGTTGTTTCACCGCGCCGGAATTACCTTCACGCTCTACGGTGACGAGCAGGGCACGGAGCGTCTGATTCCTTTCGACACCATCCCGCGCAGCATTCCTGCCAGCGAGTGGCGCGTCGTTGAGCGCGGCTGTATCCAGCGGGTCAAGGCGTTGAACATGTTCCTCGCCGACCTCTATCACGAGCAGCGCATCATCAAGGCCGGCATTATTCCGGCCGAGCAGGTGCTGGCCAACGAGCAGTACCAGTTGGCGATGCAAGGGCTTGATCTGCACCGGGATATCTATAGCCACATCTCCGGCGTCGATCTGGTGCGTGACGGCGACGGCACCTACTACGTACTCGAAGACAATCTTCGAACGCCGAGCGGCGTCAGCTACATGCTCGAAGACCGCAAGATGATGATGCGGCTGTTCCCCGAACTGTTCTCGGCCCAGCGCATTGCGCCCATCGACCACTATCCGAACCTGCTGCTCGACACGCTGAAAAGCTCCAGCCCGATCGATAACCCGAGCGTCGTGGTGCTGACGCCGGGGCGCTTCAACAGTGCATTTTTCGAGCATGCGTTTCTGGCGCGGGAAATGGGCGTCGAACTGGTGGAAGGCGCGGACCTGTTCGTACGGGACGACAAGGTGTTCATGCGCACCACCGACGGACCAAAAGCCGTCGACGTGATTTACCGTCGTCTCGACGACGCGTTTCTCGATCCGCTGGCGTTCAATCCGGACTCGATGCTCGGCGTGCCGGGCCTGCTGTCGTCCTACCGCTCGGGCAATGTGGTGCTGGCGAATGCCATCGGCACCGGGGTGGCGGACGACAAGTCGGTGTATCCCTTTGTCACCGACATGATCCGCTTTTACCTGGATGAAGAGCCCATCCTGAAGAATGTGCCGACATTCCAGTGCCGTAATCCTTCTGAACTTTCCCACGTGCTGGCCAATCTTCCAGATCTGGTGGTCAAGGAAACCCAGGGGTCCGGCGGCTACGGAATGTTGGTCGGGCCGGCGGCGACCGCTGCGGAAATCGAGTCGTTCCGCGCACGCATCAAGGCCAAGCCCCACGCGTACATCGCGCAGCCGACCTTGTCGCTGTCGACCTGTCCGACCTTTGTTGAAAACGGCATTGCTCCACGCCACATCGACTTGCGTCCGTTTGTATTGTCTGGCCGGGAAACCCGGGTCGTGCCCGGTGGTTTGACCCGTGTCGCCCTGCGCGAAGGCTCTTTGGTGGTGAATTCCTCCCAGGGCGGCGGAACCAAGGACACCTGGGTAGTCGAGGATTGAAGGAAGCTTGCCATGTTAAGTAGAACTGCCTCGGATCTGTATTGGATGTCGCGTTACCTGGAGCGGGCGGAGAACCTCGCACGGATGCTCGACATCAGTTACTCCCTGTCACTGATGCCGCAGGATGGCCGCGGTGACGGGTTGCACGAACTCGCGATGCCGCTGCTGATCACCGGCACCCTGGACGATTACCTCGAGCGCCACGGCGATCTGCATGCCGAACGCTTGCTGCATTTCTTCGCCCTGGACGCAGCAAATCCGGCGAGCATCTACAGTTGCCTCGGTGCGGCGCGGGCGAGTGCCCATGCGGTGCGTGGCCGAATCACCGCAGACATGTGGGAAAACATCAACGCCACCTGGCTGGAAATTCGCGGGATTGCCGATCAGGGTTTGAGTCGCTACGGCATGAGCCGTTTCTGCGAATGGATCAAGGAGCGTTCCCACCTGTTTCGCGGCGCGTCCTACGGCACGATCATGCGCAACGATGCCTTCCGGTTCATTCGTCTGGGCACCTTCATCGAACGGGCGGACAACACGCTGCGCCTGCTCGACGCCCGATACGAAATGGCCGGTGATCAGGCGGAAGCCGTCAGCGACGGCACGGCTCACGCGTATTACCAGTGGAGCGCGCTGTTACGCGCCTTGTCGTCCTTCGAGGCCTACACCGAAATCTACCGCGACGCACCCGGTGCCCGGCACGTGGCCGAGTTGCTGTTGCTGCGTGCGGACGTTCCACGATCCCTGCGCGCCTGCACTGAAGAAATCGACCAGATACTTGCCCAGTTACCCGGCGCCAACGGCCGCCCCGCGCAACGCCTGGCCGCAGAAATGGATGCACGCCTGCGCTACACCGGCATCAACGAAATTCTCGACGAAGGCCTGCACGCCTGGCTGACCGAGTTCATCCCGCTGGTGCGCCAGTTGGGTAATGCCATACACACTTCTTACCTGGAGGCTGCATGAGACTTTCCATTAGCCACGAGACCACCTATCACTACGAAGATCAGGTGCGGGCGAGCATCCAGTACCTGCGGCTGACACCCCACGACAGCGAGCGTCAGCACGTGCTCAGCTGGCAACTCGACCTGCCGCGTCCGGTGCGTGCGCAACTCGATCCGTTCGGCAACATTCTGCACGTACTGACCATGGACGAGCCCCATGAGGCGATCATCATTGGCGCCCGAGGTCAGGTCGATATCGACGAGCTGCGAGAGGCCGAACACGAGAGTCAATCGGCGCTGCCGTTCCTGCGGTTCACCCGCTTGACCGAGCCTGACGAAGCCTTGCGTGCGTTCGCGGACAAGGAGTGCAAAAAGCGTCGGGATCGCACAGCGCTGATCGACCTGATGCATGGCTTGAACGCCTACATGACGTACACACCGGGTTCTACTGAAGTCGACACCAGCGCTGCTCAGGCCTTCGCCGGACGTTCTGGCGTTTGCCAGGATCACACCCACGCCTTCCTCGCCTGCGCCCGTAGCCTGGGCATTCCGGCGCGTTATGTGTCGGGGTATCTGTACAGCGAGAACAGCGAGCACCTGGCCAGCCACGCCTGGGCGGAAGCCTGGCTGGATGACGCCTGGTACAGCTTCGACGTGACTAACGAGCTGGCACGACCTGAACGGCATTTGAAACTGGCGGTGGGTCTGGATTATCTGGACGCGTGCCCGGTACGCGGAATGCGCCGGGGCGGCGGGAGTGAACAGATGCACGCGAAGGTGTTTGTATCGCCGACGCCGATGCCGTTTATCTCGGTGCAAGAGCAGTAATTCCTGACGCAATTGTCCGGTGCAACATACAACTCTATGTTCACCGACGATCCCTTGTAGGAGCTGACGAGTGAAACGAGGCTGCGATCTTTTGATCTTGTTTTAAAGGTCGAGATCAAAAGATCGCAGCCTCGTTTCACTCGGCAGCTCCTACAGGAGAATGTGTTCTCCAGTAGGTGTCTGCTCACGAGGTAGCGGCCCGGGCAACCTGATTTCAGGGCTTAACCTTGCGCCCAGCCATGTGCTTCAAATAACCCACCAACATCTGCAGATCTCCGTCCGGCAGCACCTGCGTCGTAAACCCCGGCATCTTCGCCTGTGGCCACTGCCGCAGACTCTGCGGATCACGGATGTAGCGCTTCAGGTAATCAGCCCCGAAATACTCGGTAGGGTTAAACGGAATGTTCAGGTCGGGCCCAAACTGCGAATCCCCGGCGCCGTTCAATCGATGACAGGCCAGGCAATTTTTCTGAAACAACGCAAACCCCTGGTTCACCGGATCGTCGGCTTTCAACGCGGGATTGGGTAACAGGGCAGGGAAGCGCTCGGCCACAGTTGCCAATTGTCTGATGCTTGCCACCTGAAATGGCCACTGCTCAGGGCTGATATTGCCGGCTTGCGGATCCGTCCAGACCAGATAAAACGGCCCCGCACTGTGCTTGCCCTCGGACAGCGCCGGCCAGGGCTTGGCCGGGTCTTCAATCGCCAGCCACGCCCTGGCGCCCTTGTCATTGAGCAACGGCCCGGCGGCCAATTCAGCGGCAAAACCGTCCAGTGCCACGGCTTGCAGATGGTCGTCAGGCTTGATGCCTGTCAGCAACGCCGCCATGGGCACCGCGCGATAGGTCATCTCCCTTTTGTAGGAAACGTCGTTGGCAATCGTGATGGTCTGGACTGTCGGGTGCTTGAGCAGCTCATCGGTTTGCCAGGTGCGTTGGCTCGCGCCCAGCTGCAGTACCAGCTGTGCGGCGAAGAGGGGCGTGCTGAGCAGCAAGGCCCCGAGCAGAATAAGCGTTTTCAAAAGATCGCCGTCCATGTCGTGGGAGTGCCGCAAAGGTTGGCACACCCACGTCGGCCCGGGTAGCGAGCCATTCACATTTTCATGAGGCGATAAAATAGTTGCGCCGTATTTGAAAACTTTCTAGCCAATCACCTTGGTCAGGTTCGGCAAGATCAACAACAGCGTGGTGGCGAAAAGAATGAGCCCGGCTTGACGTACTTTCGATTGTTTGAACATGGCTTGACCGCCTTTATTGTTATTTCCTGATGCCTGCCTGGATTGCTTCCATGGCGGCAGAGCGATTCACTTCCTGTCTGACGAGCGCCTCGGCAAAACCCGACGACAACTTCGTACATGTTCACCTTAGGGCCCGCGTCACCCGTGGCTTAGATCCATTTCATATGGATATAACGCCAAAGGCTTTTAAAAAGACATGAGGCGTATTGCCAGCTTCTTTGCCGCCCTTTTGCTAGACAGCTCGGTGACCTGAAACGGTTAATCCGGTAGCTCACTACCGTCCGTCTGAGCGCGTCCGTCAATCTCGCTGAGCGTTGTGGTCATTGAATCTGCTAGGGCTCGGCCTATGGTGAAGGCTCATATAAAGATCAAAAGATCGCAGCCTGCGGCAGCTCCTACAGGGGGTCGCGTTTTAAATGGAGGAGCTGCCGCAGGCTGCGATCTTTTGATCTCCCAAACCAACAACAAAAAAAATGAGGACGTCATGACCGAAGCTTTGATTTTCGACGCGTTGCGCACGCCCCGGGGCAAGGGCAAGGCTGATGGCGCCTTGCACAGCGTCAAACCGGTGAACCTGGTGGCCGGGTTACTGACGGCGTTGCAACAGCGCACGTCCCTGGACACCAGTCAGGTCGACGACGTGGTTCTGGGCTGCGTGACGCCCATCGGCGATCAAGGCTCGGACATTGCCAAGACCGCAACACAGGTGGCGGACTGGGACGTGAGCGTCGCGGGCGTGCAGATCAACCGCTTCTGCGCATCCGGACTGGAAGCCGTGAACCTCGGCGCAATGAAAGTGCGTTCCGGTTTCGAAGACCTGGTGGTGGTCGGCGGCGTCGAGTCGATGTCCCGCGTACCGATGGGCAGCGACGGCGGCGCCTGGGCGCTGGACCCTGAGACGAACCTGCACAGCCACTTCACGCCGCAGGGCGTAGGGGCCGACCTGATCGCCACGCTCGAAGGTTTCAGCCGTCAGGATGTCGACGCCTACGCGCTGCATTCGCAGCAGAAAGCTGCACGGGCGCGAGCTGACGGTTCCTTCAACAAGTCACTGGTGCCGGTGCGCGATCAGAACGGAATTATCCTGCTGGATCACGACGAGTTCATTCGCGCCGAGTCGACGCTGGAAGGCTTGGGCAAGCTCAAGCCAAGCTTCGAAATGATGGGGCAAATGGGTTTCGATGCCACGGCGCTCAGGGTTTACAGCCACGTGGAGCGGATCAACCACGTGCACACGCCGGGCAACAGTTCCGGAATCGTAGATGGCGCAGCGCTGATGTTGATCGGTTCTGAGGCGAAGGGCAGGGCGCTGGGGTTGCAACCGCGGGCGCGAATTGTCGCCACGGCGGTCACCAGCACCGATCCGACGATCATGCTGACAGGACCCGCGCCGGCCACACGCAAAGCACTGGCCAAGGCCGGTTTGCGGGCCGAAGACATCGACCTGTTCGAGGTCAACGAGGCCTTCGCCTCCGTGGTATTGAAATTCATCAAGGACATGGCCATCGATCCGCAAAAGGTCAACGTCAACGGCGGTTCCATCGCCATGGGCCACCCCTTGGGCGCCACTGGCTGCGCGATTCTCGGCACCTTGCTCGATGAACTGGAAGCCCGGCACTTGCGCTATGGCCTCGCGACGCTGTGCGTCGGTGGCGGCATGGGCATAGCCACCATCATCGAACGCCTCTGAGCCCCGAATTCAAGGAAAATTGCCATGACCGAAGCCATCCGTTACGAAAAGGGCCAGGACCAGATCGTCGTCCTGACCATCGACATGCCGGGCCAGAGCGCCAACACCATGAACGCGGTTTATCGCGACGCCATGGCCGCCTGTGTCGCCCGATTGGTTGCTGAAAAAGACTCGATTGCCGGCGTCATCATCACCTCGGCCAAGAAAACGTTCTTCGCCGGTGGCGACCTCAATGAATTGATCAAGGTCGGCAAGCCCGAAGCCAAAGCGTTCTACGACATGGTACTGACCCTCAAAGGCCAGCTGCGCACCCTGGAAACCCTCGGCAAACCGGTGGTCGCGGCGATCAATGGCGCGGCCCTGGGTGGCGGCTGGGAAATCTGCCTGGCGTGTCATCACCGCGTCGCGCTGGACAATCCGTCCGTACAACTCGGCTTGCCTGAAGTCACCCTCGGCCTGCTGCCGGGTGGCGGCGGGGTAGTGCGTATGGTGCGCATGCTGGGGATCGAAAAAGCCTTGCCGTATCTGCTCGAAGGCAAGAAAGTCCGGCCGCAACAGGCCTTGCAGGCCGGTTTGATCGACGAGTTGGCGACGGACAGTCACGAGTTGATGAGCAAGGCCCGCGCCTGGATTCTGGCCAATCCGGCTGTCGTGCAGCGCTGGGACGTTAAGGGCTACCAGATTCCCGGCGGCACGCCTTCCAATCCCAAAGTCGCGCAAATGCTGGCCATTGCGCCGTCGATCCTGCGCAGCAAAACCCAGGGTTGCCTGCCTGCACCGGAAAAAATCCTCTGCGCGGCCGTCGAAGGGGCGCAGGTTGATTTCGACACCGCGCATTTGATCGAAACCCGCTACTTCACTGAATTGACCACCGGCCAGGTCTCGAAAAACCTGATCGGCACGTTCTGGTTTCAACTCAATGAAATTAACGCCGGCGGCTCGCGACCTCAGGGTTTCGCGCCGTACGTGACGAAAAAAGTCGGTGTGCTGGGTGCCGGGATGATGGGCGCCGGTATCGCCTTCGTCAGCGCCTCGGCGGGGATAGACGTGGTGCTCAAGGACATCACGCTGGCAGCTGCGCAGAAGGGCAAGGATCACTCGGCGGCCTTGCTCGACAAGAAGGTCGCTCGCGGGCAGATGCTCCCCGAACAACGAGAAGCGATTCTGGCGCGGATTCTACCGACGCAAAACGATGCTGATCTGGCCGGTTGCGACCTGATTATCGAAGCAGTGTTTGAGGACCGTGAGCTCAAGGCCAAGGTTTCCAGCGCCGCGCAAGAAATCGTCGGGGCGGACGCAGTCATTGCCTCCAACACCTCGACCTTGCCCATCAGCGGCCTCGCCACTGCCGTTGCGGACCAGACGAAGTTTATCGGCCTGCACTTCTTCAGCCCTGTCGAAAAAATGCCCCTGGTGGAAATCATTAAAGGCCTCAACACCAGCGATGAAACCCTGGCCCGCGGCTTTGATTTTGTCCTGCAAATCAAGAAAACCCCGATAGTGGTGAACGACAGTCGCGGCTTTTTCACCTCTCGCGTCTTCGGTACGTTCACCAACGAAGGCATCGCCATGCTCGGCGAAGGTGTCAGCGCGCCGATGATCGAGACCGAGGCGCGCAAAGCCGGCATGCCCATCGGGCCGCTGGCGATCTCCGATGAGGTGTCCCTGAGCCTGATGAGCCATATTCGCCAGCAAACCGCCAAGGACCTGCAGGCCGAAGGGAAGCCGCTGGTCGAGCACCCGGCGTTTGCGGTGATCGACCTGTTGCTTAATGAATACAAGCGTCCGGGCAAAGCCGGGGGTGGTGGTTTCTATGAGTATCCCGCCGGCGGACAGAAGCACCTGTGGCCAGAACTGAAAACCCGTTTCGAGAAAGCCGACGGGCAGATTTCGCCCAAGGACGTGCGTGATCGGTTGTTGTTCGTGCAGGCCCTGGAAACGGTGCGTTGCGTGGAAGAGGGTGTGCTGACCTCCACGGCGGATGCCAACGTCGGTTCGGTCTTCGGTATCGGCTTTGCGGCATGGACCGGGGGTGCGCTGCAATTCATCAATCAGTACGGCATAAAGGACTTCGTCGCCCGTGCGCAATACCTGGCAGAGCAATATGGCGAGCGTTTCGCGCCACCGGCATTGTTGCTGGAGAAGGCGGCGCAGGGAGGGACGTTCTAAGGGAGGATGACGCTTTCGGGGCTTGCCTTGTTGCCGTGTTTCGAGGCAGGCTCTGGGGTGTGCATTATTCCCATCACGTGTCAGGTATTTTTTATGTCGTTACGCATCTGCATTCTGGAAACCGACATCCTGCGTCCGGAACTGGTCGACCAATATCAGGGTTACGGGCAGATGTTCCAGCGTCTGTTCACGCAGCAGCCAATCGCGGCCGACTTTACGGTCTACAACGTCATGCAGGGCGAATACCCCAGTGACGACCTGACCTTCGACGCGTATCTGGTTACGGGCAGCAAGGCTGACTCCTTCGGCACCGACCCGTGGATCGAAACCCTCAGGACGTATTTGCTGAACCGCTACGAGCGCGGCGACAAATTGCTGGGCGTGTGCTTCGGTCATCAGTTGCTGGCGCTGTTGCTGGGGGGCAAGAGCGAGCGAGCCACCCAAGGCTGGGGCGTCGGCACGCACAACTACAAACTGGCGGCCAAGGCGCCGTGGATGAGTCCGGTGGTGGAAGAGCTGACGTTGTTGATCAGTCACCAGGATCAGGTCACTGCACTCCCGGAAAATGCCACCGTGATCGCGTCCAGCGACTTCTGCCCGTTTGCGGCGTACCACATCAACGATCAGGTGCTGTGCTTCCAGGGCCATCCGGAATTCATTCACGATTACTCCCGGGCCTTGCTGGATATCCGTCAGCAAGCGCTGGGCGAGCAGATTTATCAGAAAGGTGTGGCGAGTCTTGAGCATCAGCACCACGGTGCCACTGTGGCGGAATGGATGATGCGGTTTGTGGCGCACAAGCCTGAAGCCAAAGCGGTTTAATTCGGCGTGAGCAGTTGTGGCGAGTCCCCTCGCCACACGGTTTTTTCAAAGCCAGCCCGATTTCTTGAAACTCGCCCACAAACTCACGCACCCCACGGCAATAAACCCCAACACCGCAAAATACCCGTAGTGCCAGGTCAGTTCCGGCATGTTCTGGAAGTTCATCCCGTAGATTCCGGCCACTGCCGTCGGAAACGCCAGGATCGCCGCCCACGCTGCGAACTTGCGCTGCACCACGCTTTGGCGCGACGCCTCCAGCAGCACCCCCACCTCAATTGTCTGGCTGGCAATGTCCGCCAGGGTAGTCAGGTCTTCCATCTGCCGCGTGACGTGGATCTGCACATCGCGAAAATAGGGGCGCATGTTCTTGTCGATGAACGGAAAACTCAGCTTCTGCAACTCCTCACCGATCTCCACCATCGGCGCTGCATAACGACGCAGGCGAAGTACATCGCGGCGAAGGCCGTGGAGCTTCTGGATGTCGCGCTCGTTCAGCGCACTGCACAACACGTTGCGCTCCAGCTCATCAATCTCGGCATGAATCGCTTCGCCCACGGGCTGGTAGTTCTCGATCACAAAGTCGAGGAGGGCATAGAGGACGAAATCTTCGCCATGCTCCAGCAACAATGGGCGCGCTTCGCAACGCTGGCGGACATAGGCGTAGGACGCCGAGTGGCCGTTGCGTGCGGTGATGATGTAACCGTTGCCGGCGAAAATATGGGTCTCGATGAACTCGAGTTTTCCCTGATCGTCACGGATGGGCGAATAGGTGACGATAAACAGCGCATCGCCAAAGGTCTCGAGCTTGGGGCGGCTGTGTTTTTCCAGGGCATCTTCGATGGCCAGTTCATGCAGATTGAACTGCCGTTGCAGGTTGGCCAGCTCCTGCGCGTTGGGCTCTTCAAGGCCGATCCAGACAAAGTGGCCAGGCTTAGCAGCCCAGGCTGCGCCTTCGTCCAGGGTGATATTGGTGACTTTCTTACCCGCGCTGTAAACCGCAGCAGCAACAACTCTACCCATGATGTTGGTTCACTTCTTATTGGCAGTCTTTTATTTGGCACATGGCCGTGGCAGGCAGTGATCAGCTTAGCCTTGTCTGCAGGTTCAGAGTCAGCAAAATCGGGAGAGTTCGCGGGCAAAAGAAAACCCGCACAGGGCGGGTTTGTTTCAGGCGGCTTGCAGTTGCCGGTCCATCGTGGCAATGCACTCGCGCATCTGCTCCCGGCATTGAGCGATCAGCAGGGGCATGTCATCCAGGCTCATTCCTGCTGTAGGAATGGCTGGCAGCGAGCGAATCAGAATCTTCCCGCTGTTCCAGCGGTTCAATCGCATGTGCTTGACGTAACTGCTGACGCACACCGGAATAATCGGTACGCCGGCAGCGATCGCCATCTGGAAAGCGCCTTTCTTGAACGGCAGCAGGTCTTCGCCCAGATTGCGCGTGCCTTCCGGAAACACCCAGATCGAGGTGTCCTTGTTTTGCAGGGTATGGGTAGTGGTCAGCATCGACTGACGCGCCTTATGCGCATTGCCGCGGTCGATCAACACATTGCCGGCCAGCCAGAACAACTGGCCGAACAGCGGCACCCACTTCAGGCTCTTCTTGCCGATACATACGGTGCGACGGGGCACCACGTTGCCGAGCACAAAAAGATCATAATTGGACTGATGGTTGGCGATGATCACGCAACTGTCTTGCTTGTCCATCAGGGGGCCGACTTCCGCCTTCACCCGCAGGCGCAAAATGCACATGGCCGGCCACGCGTATAAACGCGCGCACAAGCGGCTGTTGTCCGGATTAAACGGGCGGCACACACCCAGAATCACACCCAGCACACCCGCCAGGATAAAGTGCAGGCCCATCAATAACATACGAAACACAAACAGCATCTACAGGCCCACCGCGACGAAAGGTGGCGCAGTGTACGGATGTGCACTCTATTCAGCAATTGCCGCTATAGAGGTAGGAGATAGGCGATGTTTGAGCGCATGTTTCCGACTTATAGGTCAGACGTGTTCTAGAGCGGTGGAAGGCTTTTCAACTCAGGGTGTAAGAAAAAGCCCGACACGACGGTCGGGCTTTTATATGGAACAGCTTGGACTTAACCCAAATGCTCCTGATCGAGGACGATCGCTTTGTCCAGAGTCTCCAACAAGGCCTTGCGCACCTTGAGCTTGGTATTCTTGTGCGCGGTCATGTTGATCTTCTTCAACTGACGAGCCGCCGCGAGCGCGGTGGCCTGCAATTCATCTGCCGAGACCACCACGTCGAGGAAACCTGCATCAACCGCGCTCTGCGGATTGAACATCTCGCCATTGATGACCGAGCGGTGGAACGCCGACTTACGCAGTCGATCACGGGCGAGTTCGATTCCAGCGTGGTGCATGGTCATGCCAATCTGCACTTCATTCAGACCGATGCTGAAGGCGCCTTCGACGCCAATGCGGTAATCCGCTGACAGCAGCAGGAACGCACCTTTAGCGACTGCATGCCCAGGGCACGCCACGATCACCGGGAAAGGGTGGGCCAACAGGCGACGGGCCAGTGTCGAACCTTCGGTCACCAGTGCCACGGCTTCTTTAGGACCCGACGTCATCACCTTCAAGTCATAACCGCCCGACAGAATGCCGGGTGTACCGGTGATTATCACAACAGCGCGATCAGTTACGGCCTGATCCAGCGCGGCGTTAAACGCAGCAATCACGTCCGGCGAGATGGCATTGACCTTGCCATTGCTCAACGTCAGGGTCGCGATACCGTCTTCGAGGTGGTAGGAAATCAACTCACTCATGACGCTATTCCTTGTATGAAAGTTGAAGCAGACGTTACCCACCGTCGCAGGCCAGGTAAAGCGCCGTGACTGACTCGCCAGTCACCCTTTACCCACGCGCCGGGCTTGGCCAGCCACACCCGGCAGACCGTTGCCTCTATATAGAAGGGGCGTGCCGAGCCGGAGATTGGCAGGTTTGCCATGGCGTGCAGACAGCCGGAACCACTAAATCGCTAACCGCATGAAAATTCTGAAAAAAATATTTGCCATCGGAAAAGGTTTCGACTACATTAGCGCGCCTCGACAGACAGAACTTGTTTGAAGAGATACGGTGAAGTGTCCGAGTGGCTTAAGGAGCACGCCTGGAAAGTGTGTATACAAGAAATTGTATCGAGAGTTCGAATCTCTCCTTCACCGCCACATTCTGAAGCCCTTGATTTCATTAGAGATCAGGGGCTTTTTGGTATCTGGACCTCGATAAAGCCCGCTCTATGAGTACACCGAGTGGGTACACCTATGGCACATATGGCTACACCCTGGAAAGACCCAAGGACTGGCGTTTACTATCTCAGGAGAAAGGTTCCGAAGGACCTTCAAGGGATCATCGGGGGCATGTTCAAACGCACCCTGGGAACCAAAGACCTCCTAACAGCCAAGACCCTCTTCGCCGCCGCATGGGTGGAATCAGAAGAGCGGTTCGCACTGGCACGATCTCAGCGGGACACTGGGTCAATCTTGACCTCTAGAGATGTCCAGCAACTAGCCAGCCGGTGGTTTACTAAAGAGCTTTCCCGTATGGAGTCCAGCGGAGACTTCACGGCCTTCCTTTACCCAATAGCCGGTGAAGGACTGGTAAGTCTGCGCCATTACTTCGATGACATCGAGAAGGTCTCTGGCTTAGTCAGGCCCTACATCAGCGAAGCTCTGAATGCTCACAAGCTGCCTCCAGTTCCCCAGTCGGCTCCTCTTTATGAAGAGCTGGTGGGAGCCTTTTCGACGCACCTGCTGAAGCTGTCAGATACCGCACTCTCCCGTAACAGTGGGGATTGGACTCTCAAGCCTGACGTGCTTCCACAGGAGCCCCTAAAAGTCGAAGGGAAGCCGAAACGCCATCTATTGTCCGAGGTCTTTGCTCAGTTCAAGGAAGACAAGCTGGCCACTGAAGGGAAGACCCGAACAGCTTTGAAGACCTGCGATGAATATCAGGCAGTGGTTCTCAAGTTCATTGAGCTCTTCGGGGACCTTCCGGTGGGTCAGATCGACCGCCAGATGATTCAGGACTACCGTATGGCACTTCAGCAGATGCCGTCCAAAGGGGATGGTATCCGTGGTTTGAATGCCAGACAGCAGATCCAAAGGGCTCAGGAGGAGGGGCTCCCCACACTTCAGGCGGCAACCATCAAGACCCGGTTGAGAACCCTTTCGGCGGTCCTTGGGTTTGGTATCCGGTTGGGGTTCATCACGGAGAATCCAGTGACGGCCTCTGGGATTGCCACGAGACTCGCTAAGAGCATCGCTAAGGCTGGTGGTTCTAGACGCCGGAAGGACTACACACGAGAGGAGCTGAAGGTGATCTTCAGTAGCCAGCTCTATACCAGTGAAGGATGGTCACCGCCCAAGAAGGATCTCGGCAGGTCCCTCTACTGGGTTCCCTTGCTGGCTCTTTATACAGGAGCTCGCAGAGAGGAGCTGACTCAGTTGTTTGCGCGGGATGTGAAGAAAAGCCCCGAAGGAATCTCTTACCTAAGCATCCTTGAGGCTGACGACGACGATGAGCGTACCGTGAAGACTGTAGGGTCTCGGAGGGCTGTGCCATTGCATCCAGACCTCATCACCTTAGAGTTCCTGGATTACGTCAAGGGTGTCCCGAAGGGTGGTCAGTTATTCCCTCAACTCACTCCCAATGCTGAAGGGTGGTATGGGAAGGGCTTCGGGAAGCACTGGACCAAGTACCTACGCGGAGTGGTAAAGCTTGAGACCACTGCCTCTCCTAGCCACGGCTTCCGGCATACCTTCAAGACCTTATGTCGAGGTGCAGGGATCCCCGAAGAGGTCCATGACGCTCTGACGGGTCACTCTGACGGGTCGGTAAGCCGGGACTATGGGAGCATGCCTATGGAGCGGTTGGTCAAAGAGATCAGTAAGATCCCGAGTATTGCAAGGGAAGCTGGGTTGATTTGACGAGGGTCCAGGCGAAGGTAGGCTTTAGCTTGCCGGAGCCTGGAGGACCTCTACGAGGACACTAAGCGCCGAAGCGACATCAGGAGAAAGGCTGTAGCCACCAGCAGCCGCAGCAGCGACGAGAAAAGCCCATGTGCGCTTATCCCGGACAAGAACGCCCAGACCCTTGAGAACCTTTTGAGCCTTGCCCCCACTTACATTCACTTCAGTCATGGTTGACTCCTTGTGAAGGGTTACTGTGGATGGTTAATCATTAATTGATCACATCCCAGGGAAGGACTCATCAGGCGTAGCTCAGAGCCTCCCGAGGCTCTCACCTTGGATACTCCTGAGTTCATTCCTACTGTCTATACCTAAGCATGCCCCTGTGAGCGAGAGGGTCTCCTCTCTATATGTGCTCTCGGGGGGGATCTAAGGTGGGGAGAAACGGACGCTCTTATAGGTGGGGAGAAACTAAAGCTACCTCTGGAAGAGCTTCCAAAGGAGGTACGCTGGGATGGGCCATAAGGCAATCAAGAGATCGATGGTCACTACTTGCCTCGAAGGATCACAATTCCCTGAGTCTTGACGTTCTGCTGGGTGGCACCGTACATGGTCATAGTGCTTTGGTCGTTCGTTCCCCCGAGGAGCACAGCGTCCCCGCCTGCTTCACAGGCGCACTTCTGGAGCTCCTCAATAGCCTCAGGGGTATTGTCCGAGATTATTCCTCCACCGGGCACCTGGGCGTAGCAGATTCCAAGCTCCTGATAAGGAGTGCTAGGAGCGCTTAAGAGCACAGTAGCGCCACATTGAATCCCTTTGGAGGCAACCTTAGGGGCATCGCCAGTAGCTACGAAACGATGGCTGGCACATCCTGGAAGAGCCACCATGATGATGATAGCAATGGTGGGCATCTGGAGGATTTTCATGGGGACTCCCTGTCAGTGAAGCGTCATGGTAGCTCGGAAAAAATAGCCCCTCAATGAATCCCATAAGGACGCACTAAGGGGCTGTTGTGTTACCGGCCGTTCAGTAACATGGCCGTGAGCTGGATAACATCTGGTGCCGAAAAATCACGAGCGCTATGCTCGTTGACAGCCAAAAGAATACGTAGTGGGCGGGTCTCACAGATAACGAAAAGGCCCCTCCGCCCCGCGACGGAGTAGCTCAGTGTGGTAGATTCCGTCTTCACTACAGGGGCAAGCCTGAAAGTTTCATCACCAAGATCCACCTCGAAAAGCTTCAAGATAGCTTCCCGCTGCACGCCACCATAATTGACAGCTAACTTCTCATCTCGGATGTGTAAGCGACAAAATGGCGAACCTTTGTATTCACCCTTTTGTATGAGCTCTTGAAGACCATCTTTGAGGATTGCCTGAAGAGCCCCGGATGCTTCTTCCAGATCGCGAACTACGGCGTCTGCCGCATCTTCCTTCTGAAGGCGCGCGTCCACACGTCGCTGAATCGTTCCGACAATCTCTGCTGCTGTGGCCATTAGCCGCTCCTTGGTGCGAATGAGTGCCGAGCATAGCACCACGCCACTATCGATTGTCCATCCAGTTAAGTCCGTCCCAAGATCCTACAGTGCCTTCCTCGACGGAGGATTGAATGGATATCCCACAGACACTCAAAGTCTTCGTGACTACGTTCATGAGACCTTCCATAGCGTTCTCAATGAAGTCCTCAGCAGCCACCTTCACGCCTTCATCAGGATCTACACCCATGGCCTCGATCAGACGGGCCACACCGATAGCCACCGAGTCCAGCCTGTCATCAGCCTTCAGGGATCCCCTGTCAGCGGTCAAGCGGGTGAACTGGTAGAAGAACGAGTGGTATGGCTGGCAGTGCTCGGAGTTGGCAACTGACTCAGCATCACGATCCACGGCTCTCATGTTGACCACCAATCGGTGATTCGTCACGAGAGGCTCTAGGGTGTCGATGATGCGGACTTCCTTCTGGCCTTTACTCTTGATCTCTTCGATGTGGCACCGATGAACAGCCGCCATCACAGGGGTTAGGAGCTTTGTGTACATGCCGTCACCGAAGTTGGCCTCTACCACGACCTCATTCACATCCCACTTCTTGGCTATCTGAGCGAGGCTAGCTAGGGTTGCATCGGAGTAGCCATCGTGGAGGCCTCCAACTTCCATGAGGTAGATGTAGCCATTGAGGTAGTAGAGGACGGCATAGCCAGTTTCATCCTTACCACGGCCAGAAGGGTCCACTGCGAGGATCTTGTAGGTGTACTTGCCGGTCTCCTGGGAGACGCTGTGAGGCCCGTAATACCGATCCCCTTTGAGGCCCACCAAAGCTAGCGCCTGGAGGAGAAGATTTGGTGCAGGCATCCAGGTCAGCTTCAGTGGCCCTTCTTCCTTGTTCACGTCCATAACGATCAAGTCACGGAGTTTCAGGGGATACCTGTCACCGTCCGAGAGACTTGTATCAAGCATGAACTGGAGCATGAACCCTGCTTTCCGGTAGGAGAGCTCCCGCTCCCTCAGGTCCTCGTCATCAAACCGTTTGGGATCGGTAGGGGTTCCCGCTGTTCCTTCAGGGGCAGCATCGAAGATCCGCGCAATGTAGGGCGCCAGACGTACCCCGTACGAATCTCTGTGCTTCTGATCGTAAGGGAATCGGGCAGGCCAGATGTAGGTGGTATAGCCACGCTCCTGGAGTTCGTTGTAAAGGCTCATCTCGTTCTGGGGAGTGCCCAGGTAGATGACCGAACCCTGAGGCTTCAGAATCGCATCAAACTCCTTCACGAGCTCAAACAGCTTGTCACGCATGGCTTGAGTAAAGGAGTTGCCGGGAACCTCCACATCATCCGCAATAATGATGTCGGCGCGCGAACCCGTGAGCTGGCCCGTGATACCTACCGACTTGACAGAAGGGGAGTGGTCAGGCGCAGCAGGACCTACGTCGAAGATGTTCTGGGTATCCCTCTGGTCCTTCCCAGCTCGCAGGTGGCTTAGGAAGTCCAGTTCGGCGATGATCTTCTTGATGAACTGGGCGTTTGCGTCAGCTCGTTCCTTCGAGGCTGAGACGATCATGATCTTGAGGTTGGGATTCCTCCAGAGCATCCACACCACATAGGCACAGGTAATGAAAGACTTAGCTACCCCTCGGAACCCCTGGATGATGAATCGCCTAGAGGGGGGAGCTTGGAGGGTATTCGACATATCTGTCTGAATGGGGGTCGGCGGGGGAAGCCCGATGGACTTCCAGACCACCCACACGAATAGAGCGAAGTTCGTTAAGAGCTTCTTTTGTTCCGCTTGGGTCATTGCGACTCCAATAACAAAAGAGGCCCCATTGCGGGGCCCCTAGGGTTCTTCCTTGAAGAGGCTCTTAGCGGCTTGGAAGGCCAGCCGCCTCATTGACCTCATTCTCGTACTCAGACAGTCCGTCCAAAAGAGACGACACTGGATTGCCACCTTTCGGAAGTGCATCAATGCCGTTGTCTTTGAGAAACTTGATGATCTGGGAGTAGAGCTGAGGAGTCCGTTTCTCAGAGTTCTGAAGATCTGCCAATAGTTGCTCTGCAAGAGCGCTATGGATTTCCTTCAGGAGTTCTACAAGGTCACTCATTCTTTTTCCTTAGGAGTTCCCTTACGGGTTTTGTAGATGACTGCCCACATTTGAACGAAGGTTGCCAGGATGACCGTGACATAGAACCATTCGTTAAGAGTGAGCCCTAAGAAGAGGCGGACTGAAACATCCACCCCTGCAATCGCTTGGGGAGTCCATTGGAGAGTCCCGTTGGTGAAGTCAAGTTTGAACATTCAGTTGTCCTGAGGGGGCGCTTTTTAACTAGAGCTACAGAGCTTCAGCTAGCAGTCCTCAGCCTGAGAAAACTCAGGGAGGTTTTTAAGGGCAGCATATATTGATGGCCACAAGGGTTCGGAGATATCCAGTATAATTTCAATCTCCTTTTCCCACGTGTACGCAGCGGCTGCTTTGAATGCCTCGCGGTTAATGTAACCCCGGAATAGCACTGACGAAGAGACGCCATGGTTATTAGTGGAAACACTATTGATTCGAACATATGTTGTACGTGTTTCGCCATATGGTGTTTCGAGCATTACCGTAACAGCCATTCCTACTCCTATGCGGACAGCGCCGCCATATTTTTGAATACTGCGGTTGAGCCTGCGATGCCTGCGATTGTACAAACCACGCCCGCAAACGATCCGCCTGATGGGTTCGAGCGCCAGATCCTTGTACCGACGGCGTAGTAACCGGACGAAGGGGCGCCGCTACCGCTGTGATCGGATACGTAAATGACGCGCCACTCGCCAGATACGCCAACCTCGTAAATGCGCTTAAGCACAACCGACCCGAACTGCGGAATGGTGATCGCCGAAAGTCCGTTTAATGAAATATTGCCCCCAACACCCAGCGTGATTGGGCCGCTGTTGGCTCGCAGCGTCACATCTTCACCGGGTGCTGCGTTAGCGTTCAGCGTTTTTAGCAGAATCGTCAAGTCGGTGTTAGAGCTTAGTATCGCGTCCCGATGGCCGCCGAGCGAAACCTTACCTGCCGCGTCAATCCCTACACTCTTATAACCTAACGCCTTAAACTTCCCAGTTGTGTCGCCGTTGTAGTAGGTAAGCTCAATGTGCATACCTGCTGTATTGTTGATCGATACTGCCGGGTCGCTGTTGTTGTCCGTCTGACCTGTAATGTTGTTAGTCCGCAACCACACCAGTGTCGAGTTAGACTGGATAGAGTACAAATACCCGCTCCCAGGACTACCAAACATACTTCCCTGTGCGCCCTTTGCTATATGGCAATCGCTAATGGTTACATGGGAGTTATTCACGGCGGTGATAAGTTTGCCAATATTCTCAATATAGTTACCCAGCAACACCGCTTTTGCGCCCTGCAGATAATAACCCTGCTGGGACTTTTGAACGCTGAACGCTGAAAGCAAGTTCATGTTTAGGGGAGCTTGAACTGCGTTACCTACTCCCGGCACGTCAGCAGTAGATTCACCGTATCCGCTGGCGTTGTCTGCCGTGGTGCTCGGCTCAGGGTCGAATGCCATCTTGACCCCCATCAGGGCGACGTTTCCGTCTCTTCCTTCGGCGGACCCGAGTAATAAGTTGACTTGGCCATGTTGCCCGGTGAAGCGCATGGCTTCGCCGCCATTTGGAACCTGGACGTATACGCTACGGAAATCAAGAAACTGCTGAGGGCGCCTGTAGTGCGCAACCGTGTAGCCCCCACGGGACCAAATGCCCTTGTTGAAGAAGGTAACGCGCACATCATCGTGGACGGCCATCCACAAGCCTCCATGCTGGTAAGCAACATCCCACTGAGCATGGAGATACATTCCCCACTGGTTAGGATTGAGCGGGTTACCTAACAGATGCACCCCTCGGATGTGGGAACTGATTACAGGACCTGCCTCCTGCTCAATCATGCCGTAAGGCTTGCCGTCTCCAGGGTCAAATGGAAGAGCCTGTAAGTAAGTCGCCGAACTCCCCCGACACTCAATGGAAACACCATTACGCCGATATATGCGTGTAAAGGAGAAGATACCTTCAGTCAGTTCGACCACGCCCCCGCCTACGGATTTGACATATTTACTAGCTGCCTCATACGCCGGCGTCCAGTCCCAAGTGTTCGGATCATCAGTCGGTTTGTACGTGATTAGCATCACGAACTGCACTTCCCAGACATTCACCCTTAATGCCGACATCAACCTGCTAGCTGAACTGACGGCCAATGCCACCCGAGTTCGGGGGTAGGCCAACATCCCAATCCCTTTACTGGGATCGGTCGGGTTGGCTAGGTCGATAGCCAGCTCTGTCCCGGAACCGCTGGCGGGAAGCACACCAATAGGATTTCCAATGCTGTCAAACCCCATGACCTTGTTGGCGCGGCTCGAAGCTGCCGGGAGCTCTTTTAGTACCTCAAGGGACGCTCCGCGTAGGACTCTCTTGATTTGCGTGTCAGTGTACTTACTACCATTTGCGCTAAGGCCATCTGCATATTCTTTGGTTGCACCATCTTGAGCGAGCAGCGGTGGCTCCAGGTTGGTAAGCCTTTTACCCAGCGCGTCCCAGTTGGATTCCCAGTCTGGAAGCAAAGCGGTTCCCGCAACCGAGTTAGCCTCTTCGGCCACATGGAGTAGTTGAAGCTGTGATAGCTCCAGATCACCTGCTTTAAGAACAGAAGCATCTTTCCAGGAAACTAATTTGGACGCGGCGTTAGTGTTCCGCTTTAGAGTGACCCGCGTCCCTGCTGGGATGTTTCCCTTTAGGAATCTCACTCGGCTTTTATCTAGGAAGTCATAATCAACTCCATAGGTATTCAGTACGTCATCTACCAGAACAACTATGAACTTCTGGGAGAGGTAATCGAAAGGGATATCAAAGAGAGCTGAAGCCTCGCTCTTTATGTAAGTGATGGGAGCGTATGCAGCCATGATTAGCCTTTGAAGATCGATAGGGCCTCGTGAAGAAGCCCTGGAGGGATGTTTAAGGTTCCTCCACGCCATGGGCGATCAACCACGAGAGTGCGGTTTGAGTCGCTGGGTCATTAGGGAGGAGCCCCTTAAGATTGAGCAAGATGAGTTTCTTTTGACGCTCTACCTGCTCAGGGTCGAGATCAGGGCGTAGCAAGTTACCAGCAGCTACTCCAGACTGAACCATCTGGGTTCCATACTTCACCGCAGGGAAGTTCCCGAAGGTATCTCCGATGTCTAGACCCTTCCAGGACTTCGCTGGGGTTTCCCCGGAGAACTGTTCTGTGTCCCTCGTTGTCCTCGCGAGGCCCGCATAAGGAAGCCTCAGAGGAGTTCCTATGGTGTCGTAGGCCATAGAAGGTGCAGCGAGGTACGAGGACCGCTTGAGGGCAGCCACGGTCAGTATCGTGGGGTCCCACTTATCAAGATCCGAGTCATAGCCCAAGGCGTTCTTATAGAACTCCCTACGTTTGTCCTCATCACGGATTGTCTGAGCCCGAACAATGGCAAAGCCTGTGGTGCCCATCGCAGAGAGGCCCAGGGAGAGGCTCATCTGGAGAGCCTCATCAATGTCCCCATTGCGGATCCGGTTGGCTCCCTTCAGGAACTTCTTCTCCAGGGACCTCATTGAGAAAGTCTGGAACTGGGTCAGGAAGCGAATGAAGGGGTTCTTGGAATCAGCCCATATAAAGGTGTCACCGAGGGAAGGCCGCTGGATCACATCGGTTGCTGCCATATCGCCCATACGGCGGATCTCAGCGACAACCTGGCGTGCTTCCAGAGCATCCCTGCCGGAACCCTTGAGGAACCTCGAAGCGTTCAGTGAGAACTGACCTTTGGAGCTCACTTTGGAGCTCTTCTTGATGTGCGCAAGGACCTTCGAGAACAAGGCCGGATCTACGTTCATGTGCTTGAGCTTGGCCGGGGAGAAGACCTTCGAGGAGCTTCCGTGGGCATGCCGAACGAGAGTCGCAAGGAACTCTTCCTGAGCTGCTTTGACGATCCGGTTGGTGGTTGCCCCCAAAAGTTTCGCTGAGGGTGCCACCTGGGCCAGTCGGGAGGTCCCTGCGAAAACAGCAGCAATGGGAGCCGGAGCACTTTCCTTGGCTACCGTGTAAGCCGTGTGCAGGTGAGAGGGGTAAACCACATCATGAAGCTCCTCACCCCAAAGACGGTTTTGCAGGAGTATCAGGTCATCAGCCGTGGACTTTCCTTTAGCTACCCGCTGGAACATCTCACCGACCCCAGGAAGGGCCTTGAAGAAGAACCCCATGCCGTAGTTGGCAAGTCCTGAGGAAATCTCGGTGTAGTTCATCGGACCCATGTAAGCCGACTTGGCTACGAAGGAAAGGTTGGTTAGGGAGCCAGCGATCATGTCAGCAGCACCTCTACCGTCCTGGTTGAGGCTCATGCCGTACATCTTCTTCGCTGCAATCTTCATGGCATTGAGGTCGCCTTGGAGTTGTCGCTTTAGCTTAGGGTTATCATCTCGAGTAGCCTTGGCGATTTGCTGCTCAATCCTTGAGAGCCTCTCGGAGAATCCCGCGAAGCCTTTATCACCAAGTCCCACTGACATTGCCAGATCTCCGGCAGTGCGCTTGTGGTAGCTGTGCATGATTGCCCGCACATCACCGCTACGGAGGTCCTTGTTGATACTGAACTGGGAGCCATCTGCCAGGGTGATCTTAGCGTCCGTGCTGAAGATCCCACGGGAGCGCATGAAATCAGGCAGCTCAGCAGGGTCCATGGTCTTGTACAGGTGGGCCTTGATGCGGCTCATGTCCTGGTCCACGTAACCGAGAGCCTGGTTCTTCGCCTTCTGGAATGCCCAGCGGCGGAAGTCTGAGGTCAGCTTGCCGGTCTCATCGAGAGCCTTTCGGGCCATCTCTTGAGCCTTTATTGCACCTTCAGGAGTCTCCGCATTCTTCAGGGCTTTCTCAACCAACTTGGCGAACTCTTCCTCATACGCCTGGATAGCCTTGGCGCGAATCTGAGGATTCCCGAGGGATGCATAGAGAGCCCTCCCGGAGATCTCCAGGAGACGATCATCACCACCAGCCTTAGCAGAAACTCGGGCAATCTTGGCGGTATCCATGATCACAGGGGAGTAGTTGGCGACACCTGCCCATTCCTTGGGATTGTCGATGATGTCAGCGCCAATTCCGTAGCGTCTTGCTGGGGTCAGCACGTCACCTATCCGGCGATCATAGAAGTTGCCCATCAGGTCAGCCGCTTCGGAGACCCCTTTAGGGAGCCCCTGACGGTTGCCACTTTCACGGACCATTGTCACTAAGTAGCCGAACTCTTCCTCAAGCTCTGCCTTGGAGAGTCCCGAGGAGCGCTTCGAGGTGATGTAGTCATTGGCATGGCGAGCATAGGTGGAATCTACATCGAACCACTCGTTGTCCAAGTTCCGCTTGACCTCTTCACCAGTCATCCGACCAAGGCCTGAGGTTCCATCCTTGTAACCTTTGTCGTTACGGAAGAGGCCCATAGCGGCTGTGCGGATGTCCTTGTTCTGACTGGAGCGCATCCGTTCGCCAATCGTGGAGAATCGAGCCACAGGGTTGAAGGTGTCCTCCTTGAGAACCTTCGAGGTGAGGGGCCCAGGCTGATAGCGTTGCTCGGAAATGATCCCCGCGTCCTCCAGGGTCTTGGAGGTTTCGGCATCCTCGACATACCGGAAGCTATCCATGCTGTCCGTCTTGCCTAGGGCTTTCTTGATCCCTACTGCGACACCATGAAGCGCCGCTCCACCAACTGCTCCAGCGAGGATTGCTGACTTGTAGTCGGCATCGACGCCCGTAGTAGTCTCTCGAAGTGACTCGGTGAGGGCACCAAAAGCCGCCCCTTCAGTTGCAGCTCCAGCCGCTCCAGCGAGGATGCGTGCTGTTCCTGGATTGAATAGACGACCGACTCCAGCTCCTCCTGGGATAAAGAGAGCTCCATAAGTGATAGGGTCGCCAAGCATTTCTCCAAGGCCGCCCGTAAGACTCGTGAGGACCCCCTGACGGGCATCGGCTGCTGCGCTGGCGCGGTTTTCTTTAGCAATGTCGATGAGTCCGTCAAGGTCCTCTCCTGAATATGCGTGGTTGAATACGAACGAGGCACCGGCTTCACCAATCCCCGCATCTGTGACCTTCTGGAGATCATCCTCATTGGGAACCCAGTCGATATCCCGTTCAGTAACCGGGATGGTTACCCGGCCTGAGCGAATGTCTGAACCAATGGAGGAGCGTTGGAGACCTTCAGTGAAGGCATCCCACTTGGATCTCTCGGCGTCCGTTCCGAGCTCTTCAGGGGTAGCTGAGGCGATCCGGTCGATGGCACTTTCGGTGGGAGCCTGGGTGGTCCCAAAGTTGATACGACTGGGCGGTCTAGTGCCGTCTGCTACCCAGCCTGATTGCTTTCCCTCAAGGATTTTCTGGAGATACCCACGGGTTTCCCCTGGGAGGTCCACGTTCTCGATGATCCCACCAGCTTTGTCGATCTTCCGCTGGAGAGCTGTGGGGCCCATGTTGTAGGCCGCAAGGGCCAGCTCATCGGAGCCTCCAAAGCGCTTCTTCAGGTCTGCCATGAAGCGAGCCTGGGCAGGAATCGACTTCTCAGGGTTGTGGAAGTCCTCATCGGTCTCCAGCCCGTAAGCCTTACCGGTCCCTGGTATGAACTGTGAGAGACCTCTTGCTTGACCGTACTTGGTCATCGGGCCTACTGCCTGAGGGTTCCAACTGGATTCCGCGAAGCCTTGACGCTCTAGGAGGTCAGGACTTACGCCATGTGCTTCCCCAGCGGCTGCATAGAGAGCGCGGTAGGGGGATTCTTTAGGGGTAGCCATCCTGGCCTCCTGTGATTAGTCGTCTTTACTCCCGAGGCGCTCAGGAGTCATGTTGTTGATCCCATCTTCGATTGCCTGGGAGGCTGCCTTGCGGGTGGTTTTCTCGGTGGTTGCATCCTGGAGCGCGGCCTTGGTTCCTTCGGCGTTCTTCACCAGAGCCTCTTGCTGACGCTTCTCAGTCAGAGCCTTTGCGCCTTGCTGAAGAGAGTCCGAGCGGATCTCCAGAGAAATTCTTCCGGGAGCCCTGAAGCCCACCGTTCCGACTGCTTGGTTGTAATCCGGGATGACATCCTCTTCACGGACCCCTTGAGAATGGGCGTAGTCAGTGAGGGCCTCCGCAAGGAGATCCATGCCGACATTCACTTGGTCTGAGGATTGAATAGAGGAGAAGAAGGACGCTGGAATGGGGAATCCGTTGAGACCTACGTGGGACTGAGCGAAGGCGCTATCAGCTTTCTTGTAGGCTTCCTCTTCGGGGATCCCAAGGGAGAGCAGGCCGTTGACCATCGTCTTCATATAGGTCTGGGCGTATTCGCTACCAGCCAAGTTCTTGAGACCGTCAACCTTGCCAACCTTCTTGGGAGCAATGACCTCATCCATGAGAGTCCGCTGGATCTTGGTAGTCTGGGCGGCTTTCTCCTTGTCGGTCATCTTGTGCCAGCGAGCTTGGCTGATCACCATGTCCTTGTAGCCCAGGCCCATCCCCGAGAGGACATCCAGCGTGTCCAGCTTGGCGAGTGCAGCAGTATCCCCGCCGATCACCTTACGGAATGCCAGAGGATCAGCCGTCTTCAGGAGATTCACCGAGGCCAGAGCTTCTGGTTCCTTGATGTCTTCTGGACGCATGAGTCCTTGGGATACCCGAGAGGCATCCACGGCCATACTCGCTGACGTGTCCTTCCAGTAGTCCTGAATGGTGTTCGCGATGTAGCCCTGTGGCATGTAGTCAGCGATCTTCAGGAGCTTCGCTGGTTGGGACTGGTAGCGCTCCAGGAGACCTCGCTCCATGAGCAAAGCGTCGTCCTTGGTGTACTTACCCAGTTCAGGATCCTTCGGCATGGTGTCGTAACGCTGAGCGTCACGTTGCCCTGCGAGAAACCTCCCTGCTTCCTGCGTCAGGACTGCCACACGAGCACTCTGGAGGGCAGCCTTGGCGTTCTCCGTTTGGAGCTTGGTTGCCTCGGTTGCCAGAGAGTGTTTCTTCGAGGTGATCTCTTGCTGAAGTTGCTGAGTTCGTTTGGAGGCTACACCTCCGCTACGACCAAGCTCCTCGTTGTACATCTGGTAGAGCCCAGTGAGACCGTTAGGGTCGTCCTGGTGGTCTTGAACCTTCACCTGCCAGTCCAAGTCCGCTGAGGCATCCATCTTGACCTGAGCATTCAGGGCTTTCTGACGGAAACCTTCCAGCTCATCAGGGTCGTAGAACTCTCTTACCTTTTGAGTGGTTCCTGGGACCGGGGCATCCAGAAGCTTGTCGATGACTGCTAAACCACCAGCCTGAGAGGAAACCTGCCCGAGGGTCTGCCCGATGTCCTTGAGGGCATCCGGGAGATTCCGGTACACGCCTGTCTCATAGCCAGTCTGCCAGGATTCCATGGAGACCTGAGCGGCCTCTTCCGGGTTCCTCTTGACGGCCTCCGAGAGGAGGGCATTACGAGTGGACGTGTGGAGAATGCTGGCCTGGGCACGATTACGCTGATCAGTAACTTGCGTCTGGAGCCCCATGAGGGCCACCTGGGCGTCATCAGCGTTACGGAACATACCGTTGGTTAGCGCCTCGTCCTCTTCCGAGAATCCCAGCTCCTTGGTGATGTCCGTCCGCATGGACTTCATCCGCTTGTAATAGTCCTCAATAGCAGCATCAGAGCCGCTACGGATCACCTTGCCGGATGCATCGAGTTCATCCTTATAGGTTCCCCCTCGGATGTTCTCAGCGACTTGGCTTTGAACAGCGGCTGAAGCATGGAACCCATGGAGATACCGCAGCCGCGCCATGGCGATGGGGTCATCCTGGAATGGGAGATTCCCTTCCTGAGCGGCCTTACGGAACTCGTCAGGAGAAACTGACTTCATCCACGTCTCAGCTCTAGCTTCCGACTCAAGACCCTTTTGACGCTTCTGGATGTGCTCATAGCGGTAGCCAGCATTTACAGCTGCCCCTACCAAGCCTGAGAAGGCTGCATTCATGCCTCCATCAGAAGTGGTAGCTGCTTGTACATTCAGACGCTGGCCCGTGATGGGCGTGAGGTTTTTCTCCTGGGGCGCGAATTGTCTCCAGGTGTTGTATGCGGTATTGAGAGCTGAGCCGGTCATTACGATTTCCCTGCTACGTTCCCAGTTTGGCCAGTGTTGGCACCTGTCTGACCACCTTTGGAGCCACCCATAGAACTTGCTGACCCAGCGGCTTGCTGACCCAGAGAGAGGAGTTGCGTCCACTTGGATGGTTGAGAGTTCACGACCGAACGGCGTAGCTCGTTGAGATTGGATTGAGTGCTGATCTGGTTGGTTTGCTTGATCAGGAGGGACTGGGCTACGGTGCGGCTGTGGTTCTCCTTCACACTGTCTTCCGCTCTCAGGTCAGAACCTTTTGCTATTCGCATAACACGTTCCATCGAATTACCCTCCATACCTGTCTCTGAAGATGCGGCTCGAAGAGAAGCGATATTCATGATGGAGTTGGTTTGCATGTTGGATAGATCAGCGGAAGCTTGTTCGGAGGCCGCTTGAACCTCCAGGTCGGTGGTCTGTGTGGCGTAGTTGTAGTTTTGAACCATTGCGGAAACTTGGGCCTTGTAGTCCTCCTCGATCCGCTTACGGTTTTCCTTATCAACCTTGCCACCCACAAAAAGTCCGATTACAGCGCCGATTACGGCACCCCATGGACCCCCTACAGCACCACCAGTTTGGGCACCAGCCATCGCGCCACTTAATGCGCCTGACATAGAGCTACCTCTGGTTGAATGTAAAAAGGGCCCCACAGGAAATATCCTGTAGAGCCCGAGTGGTTAAACGCCTTGGTTCCGTCTGCTGTAGAGGGCTTCCCAGCCCGCCCCCGTTAGGGCCAGCGGTGATACTTCGTCCGAAGAAACCGTAATCTCTACCTTTTCCGGTTGCGACTGGATTGGGTAGGTTTTCTTGCCGGTTTCCAGGGGAAGTACCCCAAGGCGATTCTTGTTACTGCCCAAGATCCTTGCGGTCTGGACATACTTGAAGGGCTTCCTGTTGCCTACCTGCACGGTGATCGTGAAGGGACCTGCATCCTTGTAATTGAGCCATCCATAGCGCAGCTGGAGTCTCCCCACATCTTCTGAGGAGAGCCCTTGCTGGTCCGTCTTTTTTAAGAGGAACTGTGAGAACTGGTATCGGAAGTTGAAGGCTTTTCCGATGATCAACGTCTCACCACGTACATCTGAAGGGATTGCAACGATTCCCCCTGTGACACCCTCAAAGGTCCACACACGCCCATCCTGGGCAGCGATGTGGTACTTGTGGGTTGGGTCAGGGGCACCCCCATAGAGACTCGCAAGGTTGACCTTTGTGATCCCGTTGTAGTCGTCGTAGGAGGCGCCTACTGGAACCACGTACCGGACTTTACGATCCATGTAGAGTCGATAGGGCTCCTCCTGATAATCCAGGGTGTTCTGGGTAAAGGAGACCTTTTCCAGATAAGTCCCGGAGGAGTTCGAAAGGATCAGATAAAGGTCTGAACCAATGAATTCAGCCGCAAGAACTCGCTCCCCTTTAAAGACCCAATGAGACCACGATTGCTGGACAAGCTGATCTTGCTGGAAGAGGAATTTGTAGACGAAGAGGGTATCCTCCTGACCACTCGTGGGGATCACTAGGAGGTTCTCAGCGGACGACGAGGAGAGCTTAAATATCCCATTGGGAATGAAGCTGGGAACGTGAGCAGTGATGTCATCAGCGTCCTTCACATCTGATACGTCCTGAACCGCATAGAAGCGATTCATGCTGGAGTACAATGCTCGCTCACTGGCAAAGAAGACTGACCTTCCCACACCTACTGGCCGCACCGATGCGATGCAGTTGTACTCAGTCGCGGGGTCGATCTTGGCTGTCTTCACCGAGAGCACACCGTCAGCCCTCAAAGTGAACTGAACCTCACTGGAAAACAGGAGGAGCTCTTCCTTGAAAGGTACGGCGTTGTACAGGATGGACACGGTAGTGTGTCCGCTGGCCGCAGTGTCGATGGGGTCAGTGTCCGCAAGGACTACCACCGAGGCAGGGAAGAACTTGAAGAACTCCCCACTGACCGACATGACCACGTTCTCTCCAGAGGTGAACCCGATGCGATTCCTGAAAAAGAACACATCGTTGATCACTGAGTTAAGGAAAGAGGGGAAGGGGTTGGACTCTTCATCGCCCGCTAAACGTATACCCCAGTCGTTAGCCCTGAAAGTGAACGTCCCGTTGGCTTCCCGCACAAGAACATGCGGCATGGTGCTCGGAAGGAATCCCTTTAGAGAACCCGGCTGGGCACACTCTTTCCAGAGGCGCTCCGTTTCGCTGTACTGAAGGTAGTAATCATCGGCGTCATTGTCAGGGTCACCAGCCACCTTCACCACGTATCCAGCCAGGCATTGCGGCGGGAGCTGGTTAAAGCGCTGAGCGTTCTGCATGAATCCGATCACAGACTGGCCGTTGAAGCCGTCCTCAATAGCGATCTTGGTTATGGTGTAGCCGGGTTTTGGGTTGAGGTATAGCCCACCGTTCTCGGTAGCAGTCGGCACCAGATATGTAGGGCTTCGTGTAGGAGGAACTGTGGCAGGAACTACAGGAGCTCCGTTCAGAGCTTGATCCAGGAACTGGTCACGGATGTAGTTCGCAGCAACCTTTGGGGAGTCCTTTGCGTCCGTTCCGTCAGGAGTCGTGAAGGTTAGGAGTTGGGTAGTCCCGTCAGCGAAGGTGATAGTGATCTTGTAGGTCTTACCGTACTGACCTGTCTTGACCCACAGGAACGCCTCATTGGGACGTGTGGGCCAACGATCAGTAGAAGCCTGCACAACCACATTCCGATTCACCACGAAGGTGTAGTCGGCAACTGTTACCAGTCGGAGATCCTTGCGGGGATTCGCTGTGCTCAAGTAAGAGAGACCTTCAGGTGCGCTCACGGTGTACTCATTGCCGGCAAGATCCCAAACACGGATCAACTGGTTTTCGGTCATCGCCATGTACCGTTCCACTGCGTCTCGATGGATCAGGTGGAAGGATGGCTTGCCAGTGATGCTCTGCATGAGCCTTTTGAGGTGAACCGTAGGGGGCCTCTTCTGGAGACCCTCGACCTCGCTGCTGAAGCCGTTCTCCTGGGTCTCCCCTTGGTCAGGGAAACGGAGATTGTTCGGTTGCTGCGAGATGCCCCCTTTAAGGGACTTGATGGATTGCGAGATGAGTGGCATGAAGCCTCCTTAGCGAGACATCACGTCAGTCAGGTACGGGTCGCTGTCCACTTGGTTGTAAGCACCGAAGTCCAGCTCGAATTCCTGAAGAGCCTGATAGGCTTCCTGTTCAGCCAGTCGAGCAGCGGCATCCAGCTCTTGAGCCCCTACGGAGCGCACTTGGAAGATCCGGCTAGCTCTCACCGTGACGAATTTGCGGACTACCTCGGGTAGATCCTCGAAGTCGATCAAGCGAACAATGTCCACGGATACTGAAGCTGTGAACAAGTTGGTCTGGTTGGAGAGGTCATAAAGGTAGCCTTCACGGCGAACCATAGAGGCCCCTTCGAGCCTCAGCCAATCATCCCGATAGGTGATCTTCTTGGTCGCTGAGTCGGGGCTTAGCGAAGCTGTTTCAATGTTCCATGACCAGCCTTTTGACTGGATCTCACGGGACACACCCTGGAGGATTCGCTGAGCGTTCAGAGAATCGATGTCCGCTTCGTCCTCCAGGGAGTTGATAGGCGCCTGACCGATGATCCCAATGATCTCGTTGATAGCATCGAGCTCGGTGGCTGGGGTAATAACCATTTGTGGAATCCTTTAGAGAACAGGCAAAGCGCTGAGAGGAAGGGAATCCACGGGTTGCTGTGACCACTAGACGGGCCAGCAACTCTCGGGGACTTTCTCGTGAATGCGCAGGTGGGAGCCCAAAGGGAAGGATCCGAAAAGGACTCCCAGATGGTTACTTGAGGTGAATCGAGAAGAGCCCCGAAGGGCCCTTCAAGAGGTAGTGCTTAGGTGCCTGGGTTCGCCAAGGCGGTTTCCAGAGCCGATTGCTGAGCAGCGATCAGGTCAGGAGAAGCTGGATCAGTGGTCAGGATCAGTGCACTTTCTGGGCGCAGGCCACCGTGACCCATGGCGTACTTGGCGACCATCATGTCTGCTTGGTACTCGATGCGACGTGCAGTTTCCATCGCCAAGTCCTTCAGCTTCACAGTACCTACGGCACCACGATGCATCGCCAGACCCACAGCGTTCGCTACCGGAGCGTGCAGCTCCTCGGCGCCGCCATTGGCGAAGTGCGGAACTTCAACGATCTCGAAGCCGGCCCAGCGCAGGACGGCACCTTCCTTGATGTCGCCAGTGCCTGGAACGATGTAGTTACCGGCATAGGGACCGAAGGCACACAGGATTGCCGAATAGATGTCCGGCTCAACGTACACAGTACGATCAGCTTTCGGCGTGCGTAGCTTGGAGAAGCGACCACGGGCGTAGATCAGAGCGGACAGGACGATGCGGCCATATTCGGCGGTAATCACCGGAGTACCCACGCCGATGCTGCCACCTTGACCCGACTGACCTGTGATGTTTTCGGTAGCCAGTGCGACTTGCATGCCTTCAGCCAGAACAGCACCGTCAGCAGCCATTGCCAGCTCTTCGCCCAAAGTGGCGGCGTAAGGTTGGCGAACATCGTAATGGTTCATTGCCTCGTCGAGGTCAGTAATCAGGCAGTCCGAGGTCAGCAGGCCATCAATGGTGATGGTCTTCTCAGCATGTTTGATCACGCTACGTTGGTCATCCAGATTGTTGCCTGGAGCCAGATACTTTGCAGTACCACGGCCAATCACTGGGAAGGAGGCTGACTTGCCGCTGGTGATGGTGCGGACCAGATGGCGATTCATCACAACGGTGTTCTGAGCGAAGGCAGTCAAGACCTCGCCCGAGAAGACCTTCATGAAAATTGCTTTGCGATCACCTGCGCCATTGATCTGGCCTGGTGCGGCAATAGTGGTAGAAGCCATAGTGTTTCATTCCTTGAGACGAGCTTAGGGAAGGGCTCACCAGAAACCCGGCACGATCACCAGGAGTGGCCCTTGGGGAATTTCTTGAGGAGGGTCTTGCGGGTGTATCAGAGGCCTGACACTGCTACCCGTTGGATAACTTCGTCGGTGTACTTCGCGTCACGACCGTAGCGCTTATCGCTCATCGCCTTGACCATCTCGGAGTTATCCGTGAAGCCTTGCGCTTTAGGAGTTCCAGTGGAGGCGCCAGTGATAGGCTTGCCTTTGGTGCCGTGCTTGGCGGAATACTTGGCCTGGATACCTTTCAGCATCAGACCGATAACGCCCAGGTCATCGCTCTCAATGGCTCGGTTGAACGAGGCCACCTCTTGAGCACTGAGGTTGGTTGCGGCGAACTCTTGCAGGGTGTTGAACTCTTCCGCACCACCAACCAATGAGTGAACTGCGGAGGCGAAACGCTGCTCGATGGCCTGCCGACCTGCAATGATCGAATCGATCACTACTTGCGGATAACCATTCTCTGCCAGCTTTGCCAGAGTCTCAGCGCTCAGCTCACCAGCGGTATTGAACTCTTCAGCCAGCGCGGTGAAGTCCAAACCTTTCGAGGCGAGATCCTTGGAGAGCTCCTCTTCGGAGTTCTTCAGGGCTTCTACATCACCTTGGAGGGTTTCCTCTGGTTTTTTCTCGCCAGTTTCCTCAGGCTTTTCTTCCTGAGTCTCCTCGGTGGTTTCACCCTCGGGAGTACCTTCCGGCTTTTCCTCGTTAGAGGTTTCCACCTGGGCGTCAGAACCAACCTCGAAGGTCTCTTCCTGATTACCAATGGTGAGTTGGATCTTGGCTTCTTCGCTACCTTCAGAGGTAACGGCATCGCCATACAGTTCATGGGCCATCAGTCAGGGACTCCTTAGGCTTGTTGAGGGATTTGTTGCTGTGCTGCCTGCGTCATGGCCTGTTCGGCTGCCTGACCAGTAACGGCTTGAGCCTGTTGTGCCTGTTGCGACTGTAGGAACTCCTCGTCCGACATCACGAGCTCACTCACATCGAGTCCGAGGGACATGCCGATGCGGGAGATCACGTTGCCAATTTTGAGGCGTTGCCATGCGACATCTCCCAGGCCTTCAAGGGTCTGGATGAATTGCACAAGCTTGTTGAGGTCGTAGCCTCGACCCAGTGCGTCTACCCCAGTAATGACCGTGGGTTCCACGAGACCATCCGGGAGATCCGGTAGAGTCTTGGAGGTCATCAGGTTTGCGGTAGTGACACGGATGTAGGGGAGCTGAAGTTCCTGGGTGAGAATCGAGTAGACCCCACCGAGGGTGTCTTCAAGCTCACGGGCCACGTATCGAATCTCTTCAGCAGTGACACGCTCCCCTGACCGTTGAACGGCTGAGTTGAGCATGAAGGCGTAAGAGAGGCGCGCTTCGATACCATCCGCTGTACCTTTGGCAACCTGCATATCGTTGAACTTCTGGAGCTGAACAGGCTTGATGTCCTCTTCGCGGCCAGCTACATACGATCCGTTGGTTGCTTTGTTCAGTCGGCGAACCTGAGTGATCCCGTTGGGGTTCACCAGCCAGACCACCTTGGAGGCAATCATGGCCATCTGAACGATGGACTTGGAGAGGTTCTCCAGGCTCAAGAGGTCTCCGTAGTATTCCTCTACGAATGACCGGCCATAGTGCTCACCATCGATCTTCGAGAGCCTCACAGGGATCCACGGGGATTTCCCTTTGGGGTAAGTGCTCTCCGTTCCTGCTACGACTTCCCCGCCAATTTCTTGGTAGGACTGCCATTGCGTACCGTCCCAGTAGACATGCGTGTAGACATCCACTGGCGTTGCGGAGGTTGCATCATCTTCTAGCTTTGCAGCCGCAATGAGCTCCTCAGGGAGTGACGCTTTGGAGTAGCGGTCACGAGCCACGATGGTCAGGACGTTGCCCATTCCATCACGCTCAACCACAAAGCGGTTCAGCCGGTAGAGCTTGAGGCCGTCTTCAGTCCAGAAGAACAGGACGGTTCCCGCGATGATCAACTGCTTGAGGCCCTCGAAGAGGGTCACTCGGTGGCCGGATCCTTCAAAGAACTTGAGGACCACTTTCTCCATCGCAGCCAGACCTTCATCAATCTTGGTCTTTGAACCGTCACCCGAAGGGGCCTGAGCAGATTGCTCCTGGCTCATCTGATACCGGAAGAAGGCCTCATTGGGGGGAAACATAGCCAGCATCAACTTCGATGCCAGATTGTTTAGACCTCGGGCGCCTACAGATTGGTAAGGGGTGGTGTAGTTCGTAGACCCCGTGTCGGAGTCCTTAGGGAACAGCGAGGGGATCGTAATGACTGCACAATCTTCAGCTCGCTTGGTGTACGGGTTGCGGTCGTTTTCGAGGCGCTTGTAGGTCGTCTCGGCCCCTTCCTGGGGCTTGGCGTTTTCAGCCATGGTCCTTCCTTACACATTGACGCCTGTGCCGGAACCGCTTGCGTTAGCACCTGTATTCTGTTGAATCTTGAGGGCAGACTTACCGCGCTTTCGCTTGACGGAGTTCGAGGCGCCGGACTCCGTATCTTTATCCTTTGTGACTTCGCCTTGCGCTGCTACTTCCGTTGCGGGTGTAGGAGTGGATGCTGCCGTAGTTTTCGGAGCGTCCTGCTTGGCGATCCCTAAAGGGTCTGCTGCCTTCTTGAGGATTTTGCTAACTTTGCCCATTGGCATTAGTTTCCATCACGAAGGATTTGAAGGTTGAGAAACCAGCCTTTCGGTAGGCGTTCTCAAGTTGGGGTGGGTTCGAGGACATTGCAGAGCCGGCTTCGGCCACAGAGGCCATGCCTGATTCCACGAAGCCCTTCAGGACCACTGCTGTAGCCCTTGCGATGCCTCTACCAGATCCTTTCGGAGTGGATGTAAGACAAAGCTCATAGACCCCTAACTTCTCTTGGTTGTACCAGAGGGGCCCGATGCTCAAGAGGACACTCCCAAGGAGGTCCCCTGAATCGACATCGAAGAACCCAATAAGGGCCAACGAGTCTTCCCACGGTTTGGTTGCTCGGAGATACGTCTCCAGCGTGTCCTCAAGGGACGCCTCACGGATACACCGAAACGGAGATCCTTCCTGGATGCTCCAACTCAACTCGTGGATGTGCTTGGCTGTTTCCTCATCCTTGATCAGCCGATAGTGCATCCCAAGGGTTTTTAGGGATTCAGCCGCTGGTAGTGGCTGTGGTTCCATAGTTGGCCCCTGCTGTGGATGCGGCTATCTGAGTCTCGCGGTTGATCTTCAGGGAAGCCTTTCCGCGTTTCTTGACCCCTTCCGTGAGGTCCTGACCGTCTTCCTCACCATCTGCGCCGAGCTTACGTTCGGTGATGGCGTCAGGAGCAGTCACTGGGGCAGCGGGTAGGGTGACCTTTGGGGTCTTGGCCTTACCGCCGAAGAGTGATCCCATGTCAGTTCCTTCTTTAGCGCCGGTTGCTGAGCATGATGAGATGGTCCAGGATTTCTTTCTGACCCTTCAGGAGCCCCAGGTGGTGATCCGCATTAGGCATCACTCGGTCTAAGGCTGCTGAGGCGTTGAAGCGTCGTCGGAGATAGGTGACTAGCGCTTGGCTAATCGGAGGGGCCTCATCGAGACCATCATCCAGCTCTGCCTCTAGCGAGTCTTCTGCAAAAACATCCATGGGATCTCCTCATGAGTTGTGTGGTTAGTTCTAAGGTGGGGAGAAACTCAGAGGGCTTGGCGTAGCTCGTGACACAGAATGGCGAAGACCACACCGAGTACAATCAAGACGGGGTCCATGGGATCACCTTGCGAGTCTTGAAATCCCATTCAGAACTCCGGCAGATACGAGCTACCTGAGCCTGTACGAGGGCATCCTCTGCGGTCTTGCCGGCTTTGATGAAGCAGGAGACCACGGCGTCCCACAGGGTTTCCCCTTCGGACAACTCTCGCTTCTTCCACTGGAGAACAGCCTCACCCTTGCGAGGACCACTCTTGAGGATCTTCTCCTCCTGGAACCACATGAAGGGATCCGTGAGGAATTCCTCAGCAGTACCAGCGCCCATCCCTGGGCAGCCTTGGTAACCATCGGTGATGTCGCCCATGAGGGCCTGGTAGAGGTGCCAGTAGTTGGCTTCCTCCTCACTGATGTCGTAGAACTTCTTGCGACCGTAGTCCCAGAATTCGCCGGGGATCGTTTTGAAGTCCTTGTCACCACTCACGATGATCTTGCGACCTTTGATGTGAGGGGAGGTGGCCCAGATACCGAGTACGTCATCGCCTTCCAGGGTAGGCACCATGAGGCACTCCCATTCAGCAAACACACGGTCCCGAACGATGTAGTAGCAGAGAGGCTTGCGCTTCTCCTTGCGGTTGGATTTGTAGGTCTCAAGCACATCCTTGCGCCAGTTAACCGAGTCGGTGAATGCAAGGTAAACCCGTGGGGTCTCTTCCAGTTTCAACCGGCTATTTACTTCCAGGCACAGCTTCTCGATGGCGTTCTTGAAGATTGCATAGGCCTCTTCAGGATCACTATGGAGAGTCCAGTGGACACCCCAGTTGATTTCCTGTTCGGCATTGCTACAGGCCTGATAAAGGGCCATATCACCGTCAATCAGCAATGCGATACCGCTATTCGCGTTCTTCATAGGTCACATCCTTGACCTCGACCTGACGAACCTTTTCCTTGCGGACCAGAGTCAGGGACTCCACGGTGTAGGTCAGTTCGCTCTTGCGGAAGCTCCAGGTGATCTTCGCCCAAGCATCACCCTCAATCTGAGGGACATAGGCGATAGGAGACTTGGGAACCCGAACGAGGTTCTTCGGGGAGAAGCCTTCTTCAGCGAGGTACTTTGCGACCTCAGTCCAGGAGATGTCCTTGGGAAGGCCCGAAGGGGTGACTTCCTGGGATTCTTCCAGAGGAGCCTTAGTTGCGGCTTTCCGTGCCATTAGATGACTTCCTTGACGATGCTCTTGATGCCCGGTTCGGCGTCATCCACCAGCGCTAGGCCGGAAGACGTGACAAACCAGCGGTCACGAGCTTTGTTGTTGAGGACCGCCGATACATGACCACGAGACGCGGCTTCAGCGATGGTTGCGGAGTTTTTGCGAGAGAAGTCCGACTGGAAACTTTGAGGGTTCAGCAGGACGTGACGGAGGACGCTGAGGTATTCGTTCATTCACGCACCAAATCGGAGATCCGGCGATGAGCCTGAGCAGCAGCATTGCGCTCTTCCAGCAGTTCCAGGTTTTTGTCTTGCAGGGTTTTGATCACCTGGGAGTTCACCTGGATGTTCTCGTCATGCTTGGCTTGGAGTTTCTCCAGCTTGTTGAGAGCCCGCGTGAATACCTTGAGGATCCTGTTGAGTTGCAACATGGTTTGCGTCCTTGCGACGGTCGATGAGTGCTTGAAGAGCCAGTAGGGAATCCTCTGGGAACTCTTCAGCGATGGTTTTAGTAAAGCTAGTGAGGAGACCCCAAGGGGTTCCCTCGCAATCTACGGCCCGAGCAAGCGAAAGGACCGGCCCGGATAGAGTCACTTCGAAAACAGAAGGGGTCCTGTAGTCGATCATGTCTAGCCGCTGAAGATGCCCAGGCAGAAGCCCAGGGATTGCGGCGAGGTCGATAAGGTCGGACTTGAACCGGATGGTCAGCGAGAGGCCCTGGAAGAGTCCAGGAGTTGCCGCCTGAGTTACAACTCGGAGGAGCGAAGCGCTCTCACCCTTCATGGCTTGGTGATATGCCTTATGGGCAGTCTCAGAGACCTTAGGAGTCTTTAAGAATCTCCCACGGGAGGCCGCTAGGACCTCCATTCTGATGGGCTCAGGCATAAGCCCGTTCCTTCAGGTAACGCTTCTTCCACTTCAGGACCTCTTTACGAGCATTCTTGCGGGAGGCCCAGGCGATCACAGGGAAAGAAACTGGGAAGGTGACGATCAGAAGGATGCTGCAAACGATGACGCCGAAGTCTTCCTTGAGGAAGCCCCAGATGAGCTCTGTACATTCCTTGAACCACAGGGGAATGGCAATGAACATAGTGGCGATCAGGGCAATCATCGGTGCCTTGGAGATATCCACAGCCGAAGCATTCCGGTAGTTCCAACGGAAACCCTTGATAGCAGTCCCGAAGTGCGCCCAGATGAGGCTCCCTACGAAGATCAGGGCAATCAAAGCGAGAGCCCCGAAGGACCAGAGTTGTAGAGAGTTCATCAGCGATATTCCTTTTTCGGTTGGATGCCACCTGGAGCGCAGACCCAGAGGGTCACGCAGGGAATCAGGTTGAGGCACAGACGTTTGTTGTAGGAGGAGTAGTGAGCTCCCAGCCAGCAGGAGCGGATGTTGAAGAGGATCCCGAAGGTCATTTCAGGTCCTCCACGATGCACACACCACTGAAAGGCCGAGTCAGGTACTTGTCGTGCCAAGCCTTCTCATCGACGGTGATGGTCTTTGGGTTGATCTTGAGGACCTTCGCCAAGGCAAGACCCTTACATTCCCCGGTAGTTTGGTAGGCCACGGTTTGACCCACCTTGAGCTCACGCCCAGCGACATCCTTTGGAGTGGTGCTCATGCGTCAGCCTCAGTCTTGTCGAAGCGAATACCCTTGAAGCGAGGTTCGCGGAGGACACCCTTAGGAGTCACCTTCATGGCCTCGACTTCTACGATCTGACCGACGATTAGGGTTGGGTCCATGAACCATGCTTTGCGCTCAAGGAAGTCCCCACCGGCCACTTCAATGGTCGTGTCATGCCACTTGCAGGTAAGGGTTCCGGCCATGCCAGCCATCTTCCCCACACCTTCCTTCACACCGACCACGAGGAGATCCTTGGTGATCTTCTCTTTGATCCGCACGATCCTGTGGTCACGCTTACCGGCTTCCCAGGTCGCTTCGAGATCACGAACGATCACACCTTCACCGCCGTCATCGATCACCTGTTCGGCAATCACTTTGGCGAGTTCGAGGGTCACGCAGGTGTATTCAGGGAGGCGGACCAGAGGGGCTTTGTCGCGGGTCATTGGGACCCCACAACGAATAGCTCGGTTAATCCGGCCACCGAAGGTGCTCTTGGTGACCCCCTGGATGAAGCCTTCAAGGCTCAGGAAGTCATGCACCACGAGGCGCAATGAGTCATCCCGCTTGTGGCGGCGGAAGGATCCAGAGGTCTCTTGCACCGTGGCGTAGGAGAGATCCTCGAAGGACTCTTCGGGGGAACCTTCAGGGATGGGATTGAGCAGAAGGACTTCACCGACCACAACAACGGTTTTCGGAATGTTCAGCTCTTCCAGGTAACGTTCGATGTGTCCACAGGACTTCATCTGTTCACCAGTGCGGCTGAAGGTTGCCCAGCCACCAGCGATCCAAACGAACAGGGCATAGACCCCGTCCAGCTTTGTCGTTACGTGGAAGAGGTACTCGGTTGGCTTCAGGTGTTTCTTGTTGACGTCATCGAGGTCCTGGACCAGTTGGACGAGCTTGTTAGGCTTACGGCCAGTCATTCGGGTCAGTACGTTCTTGTCTACAGTGCTCATTGGAGGTCGTCCTTGAGAGGTTCATTGGGATAGTTCTAAGGTGGGGAGAAACTCCTCATTCACCTCGGAAGCTCTCCCAGAGATCCCTTCGGATGAACCACAGCAGCACCACAAACTGAGCACCGAAGATGCCCAGCTTGAAGTTCATGGAGTGGTCCATTAGTGGCATTCGAACCATGTGGCGCCAATCTTCCCTTCGGTATCCAGGCGGACCTTGAAGTTGAAGAACTCCTGGGTGTCCCGCATTGCCAGTTGGGATTCCCGCTTGACGATCTCAGCGATCTCAAGGGTTCGGCAGGCGTATTGGTATTCGTCGTGAACCCAAGCCAGTTGGCAGTAGTCGCCATCCCAGCCTTGCTTCAGTCCGAGTTTCGTTAAGCGCTTGATGGTCTCCACACCCCACTTCTTGCAGATGAGGGCACCGGCAGACTGGAGGAGGGTGTTAGGAGCGGAGTGCGGGGAGCGGATGTGGAGCTTGCGACCGTCCAGGCCAATCAGGTGGCGGCGGTTCCAGGAGATTTTCTGTTCCTTGCCGACCCATTCAGAGCTCTTCACGAGCACTTTCTGAATAGCATCGCGGAGCTTCTTGATCCCTGGGGTTTTCTTCAGGAACTCCTTCATCAGCTTCTTGCCGATGTTCTTCTGTTCCTCAGCGGTTCCCAGCGGGAGAACGATCGATCCGATCTTCTGAGCACCTGCCCCATAGAGGAAGGCATAGATGAAGGTCTTGGCTTGACCCCGTGTGTCGAGACCAGCAGCCTCCATGTTGACCGTGTGGATGTCTCCGTTGAGGACGATGTAGGCGTATTGACCATCATCGAAGGCCCATACGAAGTGACCCAGACAGCGGAGCTCAAGGCCTGAGGCGTCGATGCCCACTTGAACCCAGCCCTCAGGAACCCCGAAGAGGCCCCGGAACTCTGCACCCCAGCCCCCAGCGAATCCCCACAGGACGTTGCCGTCCTTGTCGAGGCGTACCGAGGGGACCTGAGCGAGGTTTGGAAAGCTGTGGGTTGCACGGCCAGTTACCGCGCCGTTGGTGTTCACGTAACCGTGGATGCGACCTTGAGGGGTCACCAGTTTCAGCCATGCGTTGTCACCTTCGGCCAACTGCCCGATCCGTTTCTGGATGGTCAGGTACTCGGTCACGAGCTTGGCTTCAGGGAACTCCAAAGCTTCGAGGGTGCTTTCATCGACCTTCGGCTGGCCTGTCTCGGTGAACTCCGTAGGAATCCACCCCATGATCTTCAGGCAGCGAGAGATGTGCTGACGCGATCCAGGGTTGAAGGTCACGTACTTGATGGGCATGTAGGCTGCCCCAGCGGTATACCCAAAGCGCTTGTTGTCTTTGGAAGGGACCTTTGGGGACTTCATTGCAGGCTCGAACCAAGACCCGAAGGTCTCCACGAGGGAGGTTTCGAGCTCAGCCCTTCGAGCACTCAACGAGGCGTAGTAGATTGCCGCTTGCTTCTCGTTGAAGGGGAAGCCATTGCGTTCCTGCTGAGCGATCATCCAGCAGGTGTCATGCTCCAGCTCAATGGCTGTGAGTGGATACTTGGCGGTGTTCAGCAGCTCATAGAGCTTGGCCGTGACCTCTACGTCTTGAACGCAGTAGGAGAGCATCTCTTCGGAGAAGACTGCCCAGGCGTCCTCGGTCTCAGCGGCGTAGTTGCCCTTGAGAACCCCCAGTCGATAGCCCCAGGCCTTCAGCGAGTGACTCGCAAAGAGCTTGCCGGGGAGGATCCCCTGGCGCATCAGCTTGGAGTCTTTGAGTTCTAGGGAGGAGAAGATCAGGCGGGACACCACGAGGGTGTCATATACAGCAGCCGGATTAGGCTTGAACCACGGGAAGATTTTCTGGATTGCCGGGACATCGTACTTAATGACGTTGTGTCCACCGATCCGGTAAGGACCATCCGCCTCAATCTCTTCTGGGGTTGGAGTTTCCCAGGAGATGTCCATGAGTTTGCGGAGGCCCTTCTCCACGTTGTCTGGTCGATATCGCCAAGTGCGTCCCGAGAGGGAGTCCTTGATGACCAGACAGTGGATCTTTGAAACCGTGTCTAGCAGCCCATCCGACTCAACGTCGAATACATGCATAAATGTGCCTACTTGATTCCTTTCAAGATGGCGTAGGACCTCACGGCCCTCCACATGAGGTGAGCTGTGAACCACGAGACCCCGAGGACCTGCATGGCTTCCAGGAAGATCCAGTCGGCTCCCTCTCGGGTAACCCTGCTGACTTCTCCGTCACGGATCATCAGGCGGTGAGTACACAGGTAGTCATGGACTACTGCGGCTTTCCCATAGGGTCCCCACGGAGAGAGAACCGGCCAGAGGATCTCTGGGATGCTCGCACCATCTGTGACGAATCCCTTAGGGATCCTCACGTAGGTCGATGAGTCCTCATGCCCGAGGTGGTAGAGGAACTCTTCCAGGAGTTCGAAGGTTTCGGTCTTACCGTCCACAGGGGTGAGCTTCAGGGGAGTCGTAAAAGAACTCATGCCTGAGGGACCTCGAAGAGGAGGGTGTACTCGGGGAACTTGGCCTGCATCCGGCGAATTCGGTCACAGAGACGCTTCGGGACTTCCCAAGAACGGATCAGGGAGATCGTCTTGTCCTGATGGTCCTTGAAGAACGCATCGGAGATTGTCCATTGCGAGCCGTCCCAGCAGGCTTGGTTGATACCAAAGTCGAAACCATTGAGGATTGCCTGAGGATCCGCGCCGTCGATCCATATCAGGTTGACCTCTTGACCATTCGGAGCCACCAGCCAGTCAATGGCCATGATCCCGCGATCCTTGAGGTTCCCCTCGGTGTAAGCCAGGGTGCAGCCAGTACGGCCAGTGAAGCGGAGGTCTTGGAGTTTCTTCAGGACTTCCTTGCGGTGAGCATTGCCCAGGTATTCCGGCCAGAAGTCCAAGTCCTTCACGTTCTCCTGCCGACCCGAGTAGAGGTCCCGGAGGCAGCCCCCAGCGAGAATCACTGGGTATCCCACTGCATCGGAAAGGGCTTGCTGAAAGATCACCCAAGCGAGGGGCATCTTTGGATAGGCGATCATTGCGATCTTCCTTGATTAGAACCCGTGGGACTTCTCGTCACCGTCCGGGTCGTCTTCGCAATCGGGGTCGTAGCCAGTACGTTCCGAGAGGAGACCTGTGATGGGGTCATAGGCCAGGTAGATGACCTTGCCAGTTGCTTGACCTGTGAAGCGATCCTTGAGAACCCTAAAGGTCGTCGTCTGGGCTTTCACCGGGTCAGAGTCTTGCTGGTTGCGCTCCAGGCCGAACATAAAGAAAGACCAGAAGCCAATTGCGCGGGAGCCCTTGAAGTGGCGGATCATGACTCGACCACCTTCCTCGTGAGGTTTCCCTTCGGGAGTGCTCAAGTGGGAGATCAGGTGGATGATGATCCCGAGGCGCTTAGCGATACCGGCGACTGCCTCCATGAGGATCTCTAGGGATTCCTTCTCGTTGGTAGGGTCTGCAAGGGCGGTGAGGTGGTCCACGTAGAACAGGCGAATACCTAAGGCCTGAGCCATGTAGTTGATCTTCGCCTCTACGGTCTCCCACTCGGTTCCTCCCCAAGCGTCATATAGGGTCACCTTGTCGCCCATGGAATCGAGCTGAGTATCGAGCTCTTCCTCGGTCCAGCCATCGTCAGGGACATGGAAGCGCTTACCTGCCATCTTGCCAGCGATGCGTTTGCCCGTTTCAACGATGTCCTGTTCCAGGTAGACGACACCCACGGGCTCCTTGAGGACCTCCACGTCATACGCCATTTGCTGGGTGAAGAGGTCAGTCTTGCCGACCCCTGTACCCGCGCCAAAGGTGTACACGTCTCCCCAACGGCGCCCGTAGGTGAGCTTCGTGAGGGTAGGGAGGAACCATGGGAGACCCATCTCGGGCTTCTCTTTAATCCTGGAGCGGATCTCGGAGATATTCACCAGACCATCAGGCCGGTAGCTTTTGGCGTTCCAGATAGCCTCGATGACCGCTTGGCCTTTGCCCGCCAGGAGACACTCATTGGCATCCTTCAGGGGCAGCTCAGCGATCTTGCAGGTCCCAGGTTTGAACAGCGGGGCGACCTCCTGAGCCGCATCTCGGCCTGGGTCGTCCATGTCAAACATCAGGACTACTTCATCGAACTTGCTGAGCCACTCGATGTTCTCGGAGACAGCCTTCTTGGCACCATCGGCGCCCGTTGGAAGGGACACCACAGGCCATTTGTTGCCCTGGAGCTGGGAAACAGTAAGCGCATCGATCTCACCTTCGGTTACCACTACACGCTTTCCACCGTCTTTCCACAGCCACATACCGTAGAGGTATTTGCCGATCTTGCCGGTGGTCGTGAAGTCTTTGTCCTGGAAGCGGATCTTCTGGGCAACCAATGAACCTGAGAGATCCCGATAGTTCGCCACCTGGGCCCACTTGCCGTAGGCCTTGCCGATCATGTAACCCCATTTTTGGCAGGTCTCGGCGTTGATCCCACGAAGCTTTAGGGCTTCAGCTTTGCCTTGGTATTCCTCTTGAGTGAGCACCCCTTTGGCAGGGGGCTTCGATTCTCTTTTAGGGCCCTGGCCGTCTCCTGGAGTTGTTACCCCACAGGAGAAACAGTGGGTGTGTCCATCGGAGTAGTGAGCACATGCGTCCGAGGAACCACAGTCGTTGCATTCAGCCTTATAGAGGAACTCAGACTCCTCATGTTCATGTGCCATGGGAGTCTCCTACAGGGGATTTTTCTTGAGCCACGAGGCCACATCAAACGATGGGCAGGCCTTCATGAACTCATTGGGTGTGATCTTGCCGTCACGGTTCAGGTCCGGGGAGAGATCCCGGTGGCCGACAATGCGGGCAGACTCATAGCGAGCCTGGAGCTGACCCAGCAGGACCTTGAGGGTCTCGTACTGGGGCACAGTGAAGTTGTCCGAGGGTTTCCCCTGGGAATCGACACCACCGACCATGCACACCCCAATGGAGGTTTTGTTGAAACCTTCCACATGGGCGCCGATCTCGGTTTCTCTGCGGCCAGTTTCAATAGAGCCATCTCGCCGGATCACGAAGTGATAGCCGATGGTTATGAAGCCCCGCTTGAGGTGCCATTGGGTGATCTCACGCTTGCCGATGTCCGACTTGGGACCTGTGGCTGAGCAATGAACAACGATCAAGTCTGTGCGGTCTCGGTCCTTGAGACGTGGAGTCATTTGGAGCTGTCCTTCTTCGGACGTAATGCCGGGTGAAGCGGTCGAGAGGGCTCGTGCAGCCACTCTTCGGGAACGAGCTTCTTGGAATACTTGAAGCCGTTCTTCTCACACCACATTGCGTAGGTGGTTGGGGAACCCTTGTAGAGCTTCGCTTGGGGGTTGCTGAAGACAAACCGCACGTCCAGGTCAGGGTATTGCGCCTTGATCAAGGTGTGCTTCTTACGGTCGTCGGAGTCGAAGAGACCCTTGGACTCGATGATGATGTTGTTCTTCAGTACGAAGTCAGGGGTGTACTTGTGGGCACTGGCGGGAACCTGATAGTCCAGGTAGTAGGCTTCAAAGGGGACCTCAGGACCCAAGGCTTTCGCGATGGTCTCCTCAAGTCCCGAGCGATACCGAGCCGGATTAGTACCCGGCTTGATACCACGCTTGAATCCTGTGGACCGGCCCTTAGAACTGCGGCTGGTCATCACCATCATCGGAATCCTGATTGTCCTGGTCGTCATCGTTGAAGCCGTGATCATCAGCTTCAAACTCGCTCTCGTCGTCACCGAAGCCGAAGGCATCAGCTTTGCCGCCACCAGTGAATTCCTTCAGCTTCAGGATCTTCACTGCGCGGATACGCAGGGTGACACCAGCGCCCAGGAGGGCGGTGTAGAACGGGGAGACGAAGACCGAGATGCGTGCAACTGTGCCAGTGCCGATCTTCAGATCATGGGTCAGGGCTTTGCCTTTGCCATCGAACAGAGCGATCTTGCGCTCGACCACTTGCTGGGTCTTTTTGTCGGTGTAGCTCGCCTTCGATTTGAAGTTAAAGACCAGATAATCCACACCGTTCTCTTCGGTTTCTTCCGAAGGCAGATCTGCCAGCTTGACCTTCTTGCCAGAGCCTTTCTTCTTCAACTCAGCTTCCTGGACCTGGCGGTCGTGCTCTTCCTGTTGGACCTTCTCCAGGAGCTCCTGAAATTTCACGGCCAGAGGATCGTCAGCACGAACCTTCAGCTTGGTCTTGTAGACACCAGCTTCATCAAACTTGGTGTCCGGTTTCAGTAGGCAAGGCCAGATGAGTTCACCAGCGGGGGAGATTGCTTCTACAGAGTTATTCTCAGCCATTGCGGCAGATTTCCTTATCAGTTGTTGCGGAAACGCTCTTCCATGGCTTCTAGAGAGGACGAGGAGATCCCAAACTCTTTCTGAAGTGCTAGCGCTTCGCTTGGAGGGAGGTAGCCGAGTTCTTCAACTGCGGCCTTTACGCGGGTTAGAGGAGTCCCGAATGGGCTACCCTGAGGTGTTTCCTGCTGGGTACTCATTCCTTGTTTACCCGGATGAAGTACCCACTGCTACTGTTTGCAAGCCATGCTGGACCATCTTCTGGCCCCGCATGGACGCCAATTGAAATGGACAGCCCCGGTTCTACGTTACAGACCATCCGATAGCTATCACTGAAAGCTTCGAGTCGAAACTTCAAACCACGATATCTCTCCTTTGAGCCCTCATAACGATAGGTCGGATCTTTTGGAGCTTCTTCAGGTTTTACCCGGAGAGCTTCCAGGACTTCCTCAAGACCTCCCTTGGTAGGGCGGTTGTCGTTGAGTTTGCCAACGGAGGCCGCATCGAGAACGATCCCGAGGCAGGCCCTAGCATGGCCCAGGTGATGAGCTGACGACTCAGGGTCAATGTCCTGACCTTCCCACCAGAGGTATATGTGACGGAGGGCAGCATTGAAGTAAACCGAGGAGGAGACAGCAGCTTCCCGCCAGTTGGCAGGGCCATACTTCTTCTCGCCTAAGGCCATCGCTTTAGCCTCGTGAGCCATCGCTACCGGTGACACCAGACCCAACGGGACCTTGGCTTCACCCAGGAGAGTCTTCGGATTTCCGTCTGGATAGCTCATGCCGTAGCTCCTTTAAAGAAGGAGGTAACAGCAGCCCAGGCAGCAGCTACCTTGCTCAGCAGTTTCTTTACGGCCTTCACAGTCTTCGCTTGGGCAACCTTTGCGGAGCTCAATGGGAGCGTCAGATAGGTGTTCCTGAACAGCCAGGCGCTTTGGTACATCTGAGGGGTGATTGCGTAGTGCAGACCCTCGATGGCCACGAAGTCCTTGCGGTCACTGGTGGGAATCTGTGCGAGGATCTCGCGGGTGTCGTCAGCGTTGATCCGCTGAACGCTGAAGACCTTCTTGCCTGGTGCATACCGTAGAACTAGGGTCATGGCTCACTTTCCTGTGGGCAAAAAGAAACCCGCCGAAGCGGGTCTCAAGGGTTTGTGTGGTTAGTTCTAAGGTGGGGAGAAACGTATTTCGGTTATGCTAAGGCCTTTAAGGGAGTGGATCAGATATGGAACTTTATGCCGTGTACAAGCCTGGACGTAGGGCTAAAAGCCAGAATCGGCAGCTCAGCTGGCATGTATGCGATTTAGAAAAGCATTATGTAGAGGCGCACCTAGCTTTATCTTTGTTTCAAGCGGTTTGTCCAGACACAGAGGGCCGCGCCCAACGTACGGCCGCATACGAAGCTGAAGCCAAAGTATCAGTCTATGGTGATTTGCCAGCATTTTACGCCACTACTCGTGCTGAGGCGTTAGAAGGTTGGTATCGGGTTAGGCAAGAGGTGCGTGACCGGGGCGGTGACATCGGAAGTATCTTGAAGACGGAGCCGTTATTTCATGCAAGGTCTTTCTTATATTGCCTGGATAATTTCGCAAAACTTTTGGAAGTTATGACAAAAGAGCTACACGCCCCAGCAGCCCTTGACTCTGCCTTCAGAGTGCTGGAGGCTGGCTTTCCTAACCTTGTCGCTATCCGAAACTCTGCCCACCACATGGAGGATAGATCCCGAGGTCTGAAAACTGGTGGTAAACCTATATTTCCCAAAACAGAAGAGGCGATTGAAGGGGGGCGGCTTCGGATACTAATGGTCGACGGCCTTATGGGTACTAATTATTCATGCACCATGGCAGACGGTGAGTTGGGCCAAGTTGATGTAAGTGGAAGATCGTTGAAAGTATTGCAACAGGTTTTTCAAGAAGTGTTGGATGGTTTCGATTGGATTGATGATATGTGGGAAGTTCTGCCGTGAGGCCCCACCTAGGTGGGGCACGGTAAGATTATGCGAAGGCGTACAGCGACTTTTTAACGCCTGAGACTTCCAGGGATCCCTTCAGGGGAATCGGAGCGAGTTTCTTCAGGTTCTCATTATTGAGCTGGTCGGAGACCTGGGAGGCGAACACTGCCAGGACATCCTGTTCAATGTAGGTCCTCACGAACTCTTCCCTGATGATCCTGAAGAACTTCCCGGAGTTGCCCGCATGGGTCCCGAAGGAGTCATGGATCATTGCGAAGGAACGGATCCCTTTGTTTGCTCCAGCAGTTACCGTCTGCATCAAGTGGCTTGCATCCATTGAGTGGATGAAATTTGGACTGATACCGTTCTTCTGAGCAACCTTGTCGATTTCAGGAGTGAGGTGGGTAATCTGTACCCTGACCCTCACATCACCTTCTTTGACACCTTTATCAGCTTGACCGGCTGATGCCTCTCGGTTCTCGACTTCCCCACTGAACCCGCGAATGAGGCTCGCACCAAAGACAGTCTCAACCCTCTGGGTGGTCCTCTTCCTGTACTCCTGCCAGATCGTGAAGCCAGCCGGAGTGGTCCACCTTACGGGAAGCCCTTGGGAGCCCAATAGTGACGCGGCAGATTGCAGCCAGTTCATAGCTTCTACGGCCTTAACTACAACTGCACCCACAGCGGTCCAGATGTGAGCAGCCAAGTACCTCGCCATCTGCGACTTCTCGGTAGGAGTCGGCCAGAAGTGGCCTTTACCTGACTCAGCGCTAGGTCGAATGATGTCGCTCATGATTTGCTCTGCGAAGCCGTATTCGCGGGATCCGTAAGCCAATGTCATTACTGAACGCTTGGTAACACTGCGATCAATCCCGTATGTTAGCCACCGTTGGGCGCATGTTCTTGACCCAAGCTGAAGAACTGTTGTGCTATTCTCCTTTTCTGTGCACTTGTCATACACCTTCTCCACGAATTGATCGGAGCTTCCATGGGAAACGTCAGCTTCAAGCTGTTTGATCACCTTCTCAGCAACCATTCGGTAGATGTCACCGGGTCGTTCGGTAGGGATCAAGTTGACGGCAGACCCTCCAATCTCATCCTTGAGCATTGCACTGAAGTGTTGCAAACCCGAGCACGAACCATCGAAGGCGACTGGAATATGACTAACGAACTCACTGCCCTGGATCTGGAATTCAGCCCACTCGAAGCAGAAGGCCAGGAAGCCGAAGGGGCTATCTACCGTTGTCCAGAAGAGCTCCTCGAAGGGATCCCTAGCGCAGTTGAGGATGACTTCCTGATGAGCTTCGACCCAAGCGAGTCGATCATCGAAGCTGACCTTATCGACTCCAGCGCAGTTAGCACCGTGAATTGCCAGCCATTTACTTCCCTCAAGACCAAGCGGAACGCCTGACGAAAACTTCAGGATTCCCTTCATCAGGTCATCACCCTGGGGATTCAGTAGGGTCGTCGCATAGATACGGCCCCTGAAGTCCAGGTTGTGTGGGAAGTAGATCGCCTCATCGTTTTTGAACTTCTGACCCTGATTCAAGACAGCTTCGACACGCCTCCTGCGAGACCCTAACGAATCCATCTTCTGGTAGTGCTCAAAGGCTTGCTTCCTGTAAGCGAGTCGAGCCTCTGGGTTCGTGTCGATGTCGTGGGGTTTCTCTGGAGGATCCTCTCCGAGAATGCATGGGTAGGCCGTAATCACGTTCTTCTTCCAGGAAAGAATCTCCTGTGCGACATCAAGGACCCTCGTGTTGATGGCCCAAGCGGTCTCCTGGATGCTATTGACTGCGGCATAGACAGGCGTCAGGTCAAGTTCGTCGTAGACGCTCTTCACAACAGCCATAGGGGCTCTGACGAAGAGGATAGGGCGGGTGTGTTCGGTGTAATAGCCACCACCCATCCAATGGGTCCACGGATTGGGAGGGACCACAGTGGGCAGGTGGACAGTCGCCATCTCAGAGAGCTTGAGGTTAATTCGATTAGCCCTCTCAGCGAACTCAGGGGACATAGAGAGGATAAGCATTGTGTCTTTAACTGAAGCGGAGCCTGAGGAGACCCTCTGAAGATGGCCCAGTCCTGTAGCCTGGAGAGCAATCGACAACAAGTGCATACCGACCTTGATTAGGTCAGCTTCATTCCTACCATCTTCTTCGACCTCAAGCCTCCTTTCCCAGGCCTGGATGTAGGCGCGCTTAACGTGGTCCCCGTGTCTCTGTTTGAGACCCTCTTGGATGGCGCCCTGGTAGGCCCTCCCATATTCGTCTTTCAGCCTTTCAGCCTTAAACTGAGTATCGAGGTCCAAGCCAATCTTCCTGGATACCACCGTGTTCGTCATAGGTTTACCCATGAACGCTGTGAGGGTTGCTCGCAAGGTGATGTAGGCGACCACATTCGAGTCCATTCCTTCTATGTATTTGAGCAATGTGGACTTACGGCCTCCCTTAGGACCGTTCGCCTCTACGGTCCATTTCTGAATCGCTTGTGAAACTAGTGGAACCCCCTCCCGGAAGATCCACGAGTAAGCCTGAATGCCGTTGACATCCCTCTCCTCCATTGCCTTCTCAAGTTCTTTGTTGAAGTTCAGAGTCCCAAGCTCCGAGCCTTCAACCTCAAGTTGTATTTGTCGTTCAGCAAGCGTTGTCCCGAACTTCTGAATCAGGTGTGCGCTAGGTGTCATTGATCCCTCCAAGGATCAGCAGGCATAGAGGTGCCCACAAAGAACCTTGAGAGTCATCCATACAGGCCTCTTATAGAGTATCTATATGTAATCCCAGAAGGATCTAAGGTGGGGAGAAACTAAGGTTTTCTAAGGTGGGGAGAAACTGTTAGCTCTTAGCTGATGGGCTGCACAGACAGCGCACAACTACACCCGACACCCAGGCGAGGCTACACGTCAGCAGGATCCCACAGGAGCCCATGAGGAGAGGGCGCTGAAGGTCAGCAAAGGACTCCGTTGGCATAAAGAACCATGCCAGGGAAAGGGAAAGGGAGATACCCCACATCCATGCGTATGCCTTAGCCACGAGGGCTTCCATAGAAGACGCAAGGGCATCCCCAAGAACGTACAGCTGAGTAGTGCGTTGTCTATCCATTCGATCACCTCCTGTTCGCAGCGGGAAAGATAGCCGAATGACATGCTGTATGTCCATACAGTAAAAATGACTGTGTAAGCTTTTCAGGCGCGCTCATTTCTATAATGGTCCATTCAGTGCTGGTTCCTTGCGGAGATCCTCAAGAGCTTTCGCTAGCTGCTCCGTGGCGTAGGTCGAAAGATGGGACTCCAGGAAATCCTTTCCGACTTCAATCCACAGGGCACGATTCTCGCTACCTTTGAGAGTCCCTATGAACGTCACCAATGGAGGCATCGTTGGGTGGCACCGGGTGAGCTCGCGGCCTGAACGGAAGTCACTGAGGCAGATGCACTCACCGAAGGGCTCCTTATGGAGAATCACTTTGAGGATATCCCCCGAGTCAATCTCATAGAGAATTACTGCTAGAGGCTTGATAGCGACCTCTTGCAAAGGCACCCCCGTCAGGATCTTGGCAGCACGATACTTACTGCGATTCATGGCAGGACTCCCTTCTGAAGCCTGCAGGCTGATCCTCAGGGTTCCAACGGATCCAGGTGGCGTACTCCCGTTCAGGTGGCGAGAGGAGGAGTTCAGACATAGGTTCGGCCTGAAGTTTCTCTAGGGCTGATTCCTTACCAGTGGGCAGAGAAAAGCCGTTCAGCTCTCTGAGAGCTTTTTCTAAATTGACGGCGCGGAGTTGGCGAGAGTGGAGACCTAAGAGAAGCCTTCTGCGGCTCCCTGTTAGGATCTCAAAGGTTCCTTGGGTTGGTTCTTCAAGGGATCCCGTGGACCTCCTTGTTTCGCTTGGCAATCTCATTTTCTAGTTCCTTCAAAACATCTTCGATCTTGGTCTCACCACCAGACCGCTCCTTAACAGCGAGTAGGTATTGAGTGAGCTCATGGCGGATTTCCACAGGGATTTTGGGGGCAGCTTTAAGGGTCAGTGCTCCCTCGTCTAAGCGACCAATGAGCTGGTCCCCAATCTGCCACTGGTTGGACTCCATGACATTTGCAGGGAGTCGGATGGCGGCCCCATGGCCCCACTTTGCTATTTTGAAGATCACAATGAGCCTCGCTTATGCGGTGATTACCTAGCGGACGCATTGTGAGCCTTGAGGAGGTCTTGTCAATTAACGGCAAATGTTTGGACATGGTTAGGAGCTCTAATTGGTCTGTCGAATTAGCTAGCGAATACGTAGGTGATGCCATTGAGCTCTTCAAAGTGATAGGAGCCGTTGAGCTCTTGGTCTCGTGCATAGGCTTCCATGTCGATGTAGCCACGGAGCTCCGAAGGGACCTTGTTGAGCAAACCCGACTCCTCAAGGAGATTCTCAAAATAGTCCTGAGCGGACTCGCAGGTGCCTAGTTGGATCTCCTCAAAATTCTCCGCTGTGGCGTTGCTGGCACCTTGCCATTCGACATAGGCTAACCAAGCGTCTCCGTGCTCAGAGATCAAAGAGGCATGCTTAAGGAGATCCTCTAGGTTTGGGTACTCCCCGAACTCAGAGAGCCCTTCACCGTCGTAGTCATGAGCTGCCCACTCTTCGGCGCTAGGGATCTTCCCTGAGCCATCACAGACGGGACATTGATAGTCCCCGGCATCACAAGTTGAGGTGGACGGAGTAGGCCCATCACACTCAGGACACTCGACCATCACATTGGGAAACCTGGAGGTCCTCAGGACCTTCTCAGCGATTGCCTCCTGGAGACCCTCAACGTCATCCACATAGTCCTCCAGGTCGAACCACTCCCCATGGAGAACTCCGTTGTTGTAACTTGCGAGACAGGCTGCATACATTTTCATGGCGTAGTTCTCCCGAGAGCGCTCACTTGGAGGCCCTAGTAGTTGGTCGCATTCTGCGGTTTGAGTTGCGCGCTAAGTGGCTCCCGAAGGGATCTACAAGAGAGTCCCTTGAGGTGATACTCAGTTAATCCAGATAATTAGTGAGCATGGCCCATCCCTTCTGGCTATCCGTGGCTGATACCTCCTTGGGTATGCCGCTATTACAAATGGGTTCTCTGAAACCTCAGTGCCTTGCCCGTCCAACCAACACCGGATTCTGTAACGAGTCATGCGGCACTCTCTTCTTCTACGCACTCAACACAAAGAGAGATCCATTCTTTGACCTCGCTCACAGTGTCACTGTAAAACCTATCGTTGTTAGAATCGGTGACACGATACTTGCCGCGCCAACATCCGTTAATGGAGACCACAAAGGAGAGTGGGCCCGCTTGGACAGTAACCCCGCTTGGAGTTATTGCAGATGCTCTAAGTGCTGACTTCTTAATCGCTGGCATTGTGTTATCCCTGGTTGATGAAAGGTTGATGGTGATGTTTCACCTTCTCATGTCGGTTGCCTCGCTAACTTTGACTTTGTTCCTGGGCGCTCTATGCGGTGAGTTGTTAGGCCCTCCTGTCGGGCCACCTTACGTGATTACCCTGAGTTAATAACCGAGCCATCCTAGGACTTCCTCGCTTGTATATTCATCCTTGTCCCCGACTTCTTCGAAGAACTCCCCAAGATCAACATCGTGTTTGCGTAGTTCACGCAGTGCTTGTGCCTTAGTTACAACTTCAGGCCAGCTTTCCGAGTAGGTCATGTGGAGTTCTCCAAGTGGATCATCAGGGCGCTTGTGCGGTGTGTACTGCGTTTCGATGGAACAAATGTAGATTCAATGAATATCCATCGTCAAGCGATTTTTGTAGATTCAATGAATATCTTTTTGAGATCCCAGGGAAAGCCCAATGAATCTATGCGCGTACACACACACTCGAGGAGCGTCTAAGGTGGGGAGGAACCAGGAGGAGGGCACCCAATGATCAATCCAATCATTCAGGCAATGCAGGCTAGGGCAGAACTGTTAGACATCCAGGGGAGCACCCAGGGCCTGGACGATGCCCTAGCAAATCTCGCGGGATGGATCGAGCTGAGACAGGAGGAGTTACACGAGGATGACCTGGCGGTACTGCTAGAGGTCGGTGGGATTCTCTACAGGGAAGGACTCACCAGGAGAATGGGAGGGTAACCAGGAGGAGGCTCTAGCGGAGGTCCTAAGGAGGATCCCGAGAGGGTAGCGAAACAGATAGGGGCACAGGGATAGACTATTGATGGCGATTAGTCGATAGATTTTAACTCTCTAGGCCAGGTAGAGCCCCTGACGATGGCCAGGATGTATCAGGGGTTGGTGTGTAATAGAGGATGTGTTGCCTGAGAGGCCTATTGCAGGCCTGATTTAACATAATGATGCTTATGCGCAGAGCAGCCAAGGCGGGCGAAAGGTGGCCAGAATGAACCGGGAGTGCGCACATGCGGGGGCGCCCACGGGGGTACGTGCGCCAGTGTGAATCTCAATGAAGGGTCTCACAAATTTTCCTGAAATTCAAAGGCCCCAGGTTCCTTTGGGTACACCACTTGGGTACACTTGAGTTACTTCAGGAGGTCATCAACCCCTGAATTCATTGGGCTTTAGGCGTCTAGATGAGTATCGAGAGTTCGAATCTCTCCTTCACCGCCACATTAAGTAAACACAAACCCCTGATTTTCCTAGAGAAAGTCGGGGGTTTGTGGTTTCTGGCGTCTGAAAAAGAGAATCGGAATGTTATGAAATTCTGGTCCGTTTTCCCGACGGTGTGAGCGTTCTGGAGCCAGTCCCCTCATCGTTAGTGGGTATTGGTGGGTTGTCTTTCATACAACTCGTTCGAGGGACTACTTGCATGCGCCTGAATAAGCCCTGGAAGCTGCAAGACTCATCTAATCTTGCGTTCCTCTTCGTTCTCGACATGACCCGTAACAATGCAGATGTCGTTACCCCGTCAGCGCAGATACCATACCTCCTCGCATGCCTGAGGCCTTCAGGCTAAACACGATTCGAATACCCTGTCCTGAATAAAGAGGTATTAAACGGTGAGAATTGCACTTGTGCTGCTGCTGAGCGCGCTGTCCATGCAGGCCATGGCGGCCACTATAGGTGAGCGTCTTACACCCTGGACCTTGCAAGATCAGCACGACCAACCGTACACCCTGGACGAAAAAACCCACGTCCTGCTGGTAGCTCGAAGTATGGATGGCTCCAAGATGGTGAAGGCTGCATTGGAAAATAAACCTAAAGGCTATATGGAAGCACGTGACGTCATCTTCCTCGCTGATGTGCAGCGAATGCCTTCGTTGATCGGCAAGTTCATTGCGATTCCGTCCATGCGTAATTACAGCTACCGTGTCGTGCTCGACCGCGATGGCAGTGTTGCAGCTAATTATCCTGGAGCTGAAGACAAGGTACTTTGGCTGCAGCTTGAAAACGGTACCCTGGTGGCACAGCAGTCATTTGCCAATGCTGATGAACTGCGTGCAGCGTTGGAAAAGCTGCCGGCTCAATGATTTCGTTGATCTTTACTTAAGACGAGGGCTTAGAGGGGATGGAATCCAGCGGAGTGCTTTTGTAATTCGAGGGCCTGTTCGTCTGGTCACCGATCAGGTCTGTCCCGTTGACCCTTGATAAACGCAATCAGCGTCTCGAAGCGCAACGGGTCGTTCAGTCGGCCGCTGATTTATGAATAGTTTGTGAGTCGGGACTTCCGTACGCCTTTTCGCTTTAGACTTATTCCATATTCATCGAACGGACTCGACCTCATGCCCAACGCTTTTGCCTCATACCCTGTTATCAAATCAGCGGCCGCTGTGTTGATTTCCGTTCTTTCGTCGATCGCCAACGCCTCCACGCCGTCAGTGTTCCCTGACGCCAATGCCAGCGACCCCGCAAAACTGGGCTGGATGGTCGGCTCACCACCTCCCGCCGATCGCACTGTGCGTTTCGAAGATGGCAGCTATTTCCAGTTCCCGGCGATGCGCTGGAGTGTCTCGAATTTCCGACAGTTGATGCCAACGATCAACGTTTCTCGCGGCCTTGGCGCGCCTGTTGCGCTGGAAAGCGCGCTGCGCAAGGACATCGACGCGATCAGCTTTACGCCGTTGGGCGCAAAGGCGCCGATGACCTGGGAGCAATCCCTTGCCGCCACTTACACCGACGGCATTGTGGTGATGCATCGCGGGAAAATTGTCTACGAGCATTACTTTGGCGTCCTCAAGCCGGACGGTCAGCACGGCGCGATGTCGGTGACCAAGTCGGTAGTCGGCACCTTGGGCGCCATGTTGGTCGCAGAGGGGCGGATCGACCCCAAAAAGCGTGTGGCCGAGTATGTGCCCGAGTTGGCGAGTTCTGCGTTTGGTAACGCCACGGTGCGCCAGGTGCTCGACATGACCACGGGCCTCAAGTACAGCGAGGACTATGCCGATCCGAACGCGGAGGTCTGGGCCCATGCAAACGCCGGGAGTCCGTTGCCCAAGCCCAAGGATTACACCGGTCCGAGAAGCTACTACGAGTTCTTGCAGACGGTAAAACCGCAGGGCGAACACGGTGACGCCTTCGCTTACAAGACCATCAACACCGACGTTCTGGGCTGGGTGATCGCTCGGGTGACCGGGCGCAACGTCGCGCAGTTGCTGTCGGAACGGATCTGGAGTCGCCTGGGAGCGGAGCAGGATGCGTATTTCACCGTGGATTCAATCGGGACGCCTTTCGCCGGTGGTGGATTGAATACTGGTTTGCGCGATCTGGCCCGCTTCGGCGAGATGCTGCGTAATGACGGTCGGTTTAACGGGCAGCAGATCGTGCCCAAGGCGGTGGTCGAGGACATCCGTCGCGGAGGCGATAAACAGACTTTCGCCAAGGCGGGATATGACCTGCTGAAAGGCTGGAGCTATCGGTCGATGTGGTGGGTAACGGACAAGGAGGGCGGTGCATTCATGGCGCGAGGCGTCTATGGGCAGCGCATCTATGTGGACCCGAAGGACGAGCTGGTCATCGTTCGCTACGCCTCTCATCCTGTGGCCGCTAACTCGGCCAACGATCCGGTGACGTTGCCGGCATTCGAGGCGCTGGCTCGACATTTGTCCAAATAAAAAAGCGGTCCATTCGTCGGGCATGAAGCCATCTGAATGACAGGTCCAGTAATGACCGGCTAGTCTCAAAATCCTTGGTGGTCGATATTTTTCGGGCAAATAGGGCTTGCCGGTGTCGATCCCGCTTTTGAAGGGGCGAGAAGATGACTGAACCGTATATCGAAGACGACGGGTCCGAGTTTCCGATCAACAATTGCGTGCAGTGTGGCCAGACGGAGTACGTAGCGAGCTTTGGTGAAGATCAAATCAAGGTCGGCAAAATGAAAGCCATGGTGCGGCCCGGGCCTAAGGCCAAGTTTTTACCCAAGGTAGCGGCACCATCCAGGAAGTAAGCAACCCTTTGCCAAACCCCGTCATCGAACGGGGTTTTTTATGACTTAAGAAAATGTCACAGAGCGTGTTTCAGCCCGAATCTTTCACAAACTTTTCACACGACCCTACGTACTCTCAGCTCATCCGTTAGAAAGCAACACCTGGCCCGTTCCCCAGCGGGCTTTTTTTTGCCTGTCATAAAACCTTTTCAAAAAATGCTGTCCAACCGTCGCCTGTTTCGAAGAACGGAGGATATGTGTGGACGTTTCCTCCGCTGAGGCATTCAATGCCCGGCTTTCGGTTCCCCCCTATTTTTTGAGGTTTTCGTCATGCGTTTAACACTGCCCGCTCTGGTTCTGGGTCTTTTGGTTGCTCAAGGCGCAATGGCGGCCGGTGACGGCACCGCTGCAATCGGTGGTGGTCTGGGCGGCGCGCTGGGCAACGTGGTAGGCCAAAGCATGGGCGGCAGCACCGGCGCAGCGATCGGCGCGGGCGTCGCAGGCGCAGCCGGCAGCGCCGTTGCCGCTCGCAAGGGCAGCCGTACCAAAGCGGCCATTGGCGGCGGTGTCGGTGCAGCAGGCGGCTCGGTGATCGGCAATAGCCTCGGCGGCAAGACCGGTTCCACCATCGGCGCAGGCTTGGGCGGTGCATTGGGCGGCGGCGTTGGCAGCAACCTTGCCAAGGGCCACAAGCGTCACTGATCCTGATTGACCAAAAGAAACCCGGCCTCGTGCCGGGTTTTTGCGTTTATGAACGTTTGTCTCTGCAGCGGCTCAAATCCTTTACAAACCCAACCAAATGAGAGGTACACCATGACTACCGAAGGCAAGGAAGTGGGCGGCTTTAGTCGTCACCGTTTGACGTTGTCAGCATTTGTATTGGGCGTGTTCTTCGCTCAAGGGGCGCTGGCAGCCGGCGATGGTACTGCGGCGGTTGGCGGTGGCCTTGGTGGTGCGCTGGGTAATGTCGTCGGTGGGCAGATGGGCGGTAGCACTGGTGCGGCGATTGGTGCCGGTGTCGGTGGCGCGGCCGGTAGTGCTGTCGGCGCCCCCAAAGGTAGCCGCACTGAAGCGGCCGTTGGCGGTGGCTTGGGCTCGGCGGGCGGCTCAGTGATTGGTAACAGCCTAGGCGGCTCCACCGGTTCGACCATTGGCGCGGGCCTCGGCGGCGCGGCGGGTGGCGCAGTCGGTAATAACCTGGGCAGTGACAACGGCAGCTCCCATTCCGGCGGCGGCCATAAAAACAAACATAAACACAAGAACAAGCATCGCTAATTCACGCCGATCCGTGCGAGGTATGCCATGACGCCTGAAACCGAAGGTAATGAAGAAAAAGGACCGAGCGGTGTTCCCTACATCAACGATCCAAATAAAGGGCAAGAGCTCAATGACCCTGGTAACGAAGATCCGGGATCACTCATGGATGACGCCACCGTACCGCTTAACGATTCCGATGATGCGGGCGATGTAGGAAATACAGAGTATGAAGAAGAGGATTTAGACGAAGACGAGCAATAGTCGACAGACCGATCGTCCGCCTGATCGAACCCCGCACTGCGCAATCTCTCGAACTTTCAGGGCCTGTCCTTTCAGGCCCCTTGAGAGGTGCTCCATGAACTCCCATCCTGATGTTACTGACGTTGACGAAACTCCCGAATACCCACTGCCATCTCCCACTGACTCATTAAGCCGTGATCAACGTCCACCGGACGATGACACCGCCGTTGAGCAAGTCCCCAATGACGATGTCAAGCGTGGCGACGTGGAAGCCAGCCCCGATGATCCCGATATAGCCGGTGATGATGCCTCCGGTGAACCCAGCTGAAACGCGCATGTTCTTAGTGCCGCTCGTCGATTGAGTGGCACCTTTAAAAATCGAACGCTGCCAGACATCAGGACAGTGTCTTTTTAAGGAGATGCATCATGAACAGGTCAACGTTGACAGCCATGACAATGGCCGGGGTGTTGTCGGTCAGTTCGTTGATGGCGTTTGGTCAATCTTCCGGCAACGATGCGCCAGTCGATAAAGGCGGCATGCCGCCTTCCACTGAAATGAATGCGGGGTCTGCGAGCGGAAATGCCTTGCCGCCTGGCAGTATTGATAGTGGGAATGCGGGGGATGCGAATGGGAGTAGTACAAGTCCCGGGACGGGAAGTGGGTCGATGAGTGGTGGGAGTTCGATGGGGAGCGGATCCGGGAGTGGATCTGAGGATTCGAGTGGTTCTGGAGCGAGTGGTAGTAGTTCGGGTGGTGCAAGTAGTGGGGGTGGAGCGGGTGGATGAATTAGGCCGAATAAGTAGCCCGGCTTTTGCTGGGCTTACTTACGGCAGTTTATGCATTTTTCTAATGCGAATCTCTGAGTGCATGTTTTTGATTGCGGAACAGCTTCTCCTTTTCAAACTTTCCTTCGTTGGCTTTTATTGATTTGTCTGTTGTTATTACGCGTAATCTAGAGTCCGCTATTTCAATGAATTCACCCATCGAAGGAAGTAGTCTTTCTGAAGCTGTGGGTCGTTAATAATATTTTGGTTTTCATAATCGAAAATATTTACAATGTCAGTTCTATCAACTGGCATTCCTATTTTGTGGTCGTAGGCCATTATGCCAGCGGTCATTTGAGATGACATGGTCGATGGGCGTACATTGAGTTTCGCACCTTTACATAAAAAATTTATACTGGGCAGATCTTTCAGTATTTTTCCAAAGCAATCGTATAGATCTAAGCCGTTATAATTTCTCTCCGCTTTGTTTTTAAGCTTCAGTTTTATTGTTAGTTTTTGTTCGTCATAATCCAAGACCGCTTTTTCTATTTTGTTATTTATCAATACAGATATTTTTTTTACGGTCATTTTGTCGTGTCCCGTTGAGGGTTTGGAACGGAGTATCCTACATAGGAGCCATCTTTCTTTAATGGTGTGGCGCCGAGTATGTCTTCGCTTCTAATTCGATTCGGGATGGCGATCTCATGTTCGTAAGCGTAGTGTCCTGCGTTTTTAGCAAGTTCTTTATTAACGTCACGACCTTCAATTTTATTCAATGTATATAAAAATCCCTTTGTAGTCCTGAATTTTGTACCGAAATCAATCCCTACTTCAAGGTCCGTACTGGTGCTCACAAAATTACTCAAAGGGTTTCTGTTGTCCAACGCATGCATTAATAAATCGGTGCTGTCCCCAAGACTGATGAAGCCATCAGCGAATATTTCATTTGGTTTGCGAAGATCCCCCCGATAAAGATAATCGCCTTCCTCCTTAGGCGACGGAACCTTAACCGCCCCCTCATCAACCCCAACCTTCCCAGCCGGATCCTCATCCCCAAACGAAGGCTTCTTACACCCATCCCGCCCGGGACACTCGTTCAACCCCAGCGGATCAACCCAACCCGTCGGATTCCTTGTGTACTGATACCCGTTCAGCCCACCCGCCAACCGTTTCGGGTCCGGTGTCAGGTATCGGCCGACATCCGGATTGTAGTAGCGATGCCGGTTGTAGTGCAGGCCAGTTTCGGCGTCGAAGTACTGGCCCTGAAATCTCAGCGGTTGATCGAGAACTTGGTGCGTATCGCGGTTAAGTCGGGTCAGGCGGCCGTAAGCGGTGTATTGGGCGGCCCAGACAATCTCGCCGCTGTAGTCGGTCAGTTCCTGCGGTGTGCCGAGGTGGTCGAGTTGGTAGTAATACGGGCAGGCCTTGCGCGGTCCTTTGCCGTCGAGCATCGCCAATGGCCGGAAGGTGCCGGGTTCGTAGACGTAGCTGCGGTAGTGCTCGGCGCTGCTTTCGGCGACGAGGTTGTCGCCTTGCCAGAAGAATTCGGTGGTGTTGCCATCGACGGTCTTGCTGATCCGGCGGCCAAAGGCATCGTATCGATAGGTGGCCTGCGTGCCATTGGGCAGGGTGATGCCAATCAGTCGATGCTGGCAGTCGTAGCGGTACTCGGTTACCAGTGTCGGCGCAGTACCTCGGCGCTTGCGGATCAAATTCCCGAAGGCGTCGTAGGTGTATTGGCGATTGCCTTGTTTGAGCAGGCGGTGGCTTTTGACCGTGATCGGCCCCGGACGATCGAGCATCAGCAGGTTGCCTGCCGGGTCGTGAACGAAGCTTTCCGGTTGGTGCTCGCGGGAGTGGTGGACGCGGATCAGGCGATCAAGAAAGTCGTGTTGATAGCTGCGCTTGCCGTTTCGGGTGTCAGTAATGCTGTCGAGGTTGCCGTTGGCGCTGTAGGAATAATCTCGGCGGTAAAGAGGGCGTGATGGCTGGCCGATAGCGTGAGCGGTCAATCGACCCAGGTCGTCGTACTCGTAATCGCTGCTGAGCAGACCTTGCTGGCGCTGCCGTTCACGCCCGGCAATATATGCGTGGGACGACAACCGTGATCCATTGAGATCGATGGCTGCGAGTGCGCCACCCTGGGCAAGATGAAAATCGAGTTTGCTGTGGTCTGGCAGACGTATGTGATTGAGCTGGCCGCAGGCGTTGTAGCGGTAACGCAACGTGCCCCAGCCCTGATGCTCGGTGACCAGGCGATCCTGTTCGTTGTACTCGAATTCCAGCGGGTGATCGTTGTTGTCGTCGACACGGGTCAGTCGGCCGAGCGCGTCGTAGTGGTGCTCGACCTTGTTCCCGTCCGGCAACGTCTTGACCAGTAGCCGGCCAGCGGAATTGCGCTGATAGCCGGTCACTAATTGCGAGTCGTCGTCGCCGAACTCGGTTTTCTGCAGCAGGTGCCCGCTCAGGTCGTAGGCATAAGCGGTGCGTCGACCATCAAACCCGGTTTCCTGTCGGATCAATCCGCCCGGCCAGTAGTCCAGCTGATACTTTTCGCCGGATTCGTTTTCGATCTCGGTCAGCAGCAGCCGCGCATTGTCGTAACGGTACTTGAGCTGCGATCCGTCGGGATTGATCCGACGACTGACCAGATGCAAGTCCGCGGCATACTCAAAGCGCGTGACGCGTCCCAGCTCGCAACGTTCCCCGGTGATCTTGCCGTACGCGTTGTAGGTGAAAGCGCGGCTGGCACCCGAAGGGAAGGTGGTTTGCAGCAAACGTCCCACAGCGTCCCATTCATACCGGGTGACGCCGCCGTGTTCGTCCTGATCGGTAATCCGACGCCCCAGGCAGTCGTAGAAAAACCGTCGTTGGCCTCCTGTCGGCAAGGACTCTTCAACCAATTGCCCCAAGGCATTTCGTACAAAGGTATGGCCGCTGCTGTCCGGATAACGGATCAACAACAGCTGTCCCTTTATGTCGTAGTGGTAATAGGTGGAGTGCCCCTCGGGATCGGTCGCCCGGGTTACATCGCCCTGAGCATTGCGCTGATACCTCCAGACCGCGTTTGCGCGATGGCGAGCGTGCAGGAAGCCGTTCCGGTATTCGTAGGAAGTGGGTTCGTCTTCAGGGGGAATATGAGCAATCAGCCGTCCGACTTCGTCATATCGGTATTCGGTTATCGCGCCGAGCGGGGTCTGTTCAGCCGTCAGTCGTCCTTTGGCGTCATAGGTGTTCAGATGCTCGCCGCCATCGGCCTCGACCCGGCGTATCAGCCGAGCCTGTTCGTCATGCTGGTAAATCTCTTTGCTGCCATCGGCGTTCTTAACCACCACCTCGCCGTTGTCGTCCCAGAGGTAATGCGTGTCCATCTGTGAAAAGCTCGCCCAATGCCTGATGCATCGCGCCGCCTTTCCGGATCTTTCCCACTCCCAAAAGAAACTTGCCCCACCGGCCAATTGCCTTTGAAGAATGACGTTCTGGTCGTCGTAGTCGTACCGTTCACTTTCGTCAGCCGCGTTGGTTGCGGCCACCAGGCGATGACAGGCGTCATAGCGGTAGGTCACCAGAACTTGCTCGGTGCGCCACGCGTCTTGCAGCGTGGGGGCCGGATGAAAGCTCTGATAGTCGACGGCGACCAGGTGTCGACGGTCCCAGCGCAGCCGCAGTGAGCGGCCGGCCCCATTGTCCAGGCGCTCGATTCTGTCAGCGAAATCGCGGCGTACTGTCAGACGGTTGCCATAGGCATCGCTGATTGCCGACAACTGCCCTGCACGAAAGTGAAAAAAACGCGTGGTTTCACCGGCCAGGGCGACTATCAGTTCCTCCGGATCGTCCCCTCGGTAAATGGCAGCACGGGACAGACTGTTGTGGATCGCCGGGCGTTCGGCAGTTGGCAGGGGAAACGTCGTGCGCCGGTTTTCGTGGTCGGTCCAGATGACCTGGTCTGCATCGATGTGCAGCGAATGGGACAGGGAGTGACTCCAGCCGAAGCCGAGCCCGCAATCGATGTCTGCTGCGCTGGTGCGATAGAGCCGGGTGAAGTCGAACGGCAAAATCCCGTCCAGCGAACCATCGATCAGCGTGAGCAACTCTTCGCCCGTGACCATCGACACGGGGCAGCCGTTGGTGCACGTCAGCACCCCGCAATCAGCGCTGTCACCGTTGGGATTCTTCGCTTGGTCGGGGGCGTCGTCCTGGCGTTCTTGTTTGCTTAGTCGGGTTTTGGCGGCGGAGGTGTGGCGCGCAATGACTAATGGATTTTCCACCCGTACAACTGATGAGTCGGCAGCGCGAATTGTTAGCGGCATCGAAGCTGCGGGCTTCAATGGGACATTTCTCGCATTAACCATCAACGGTTTGAGTGCGCCTGCGTGAGCACTCAGGTCGGACCGGTTAGTGAGTTCCGCCAGTCGTAGACTGGCCGCTGCCAGCCATTGCCTGGCGCGTGGTGACTCAACCTTGCCCAGCACCTTGCTGCTGATGCCGACGTTTAAACCTGCCGGGCCTGTTAAACAGGTCAGCAGGAAGCCAATCAAAATTTCCGTGCGAATTTGCGCGACGACTTCGGCGATATATTGCGGTGGCAGCATCCGCAGCCAACTGGTGAACGCAGCGAGATGAATGAACATCAACGGCTCGTCACTCAGCATCAACAACATACTGGCGATGGCGTCTGCCGAGGCGTTGAGCAGGGTGTCGAGTTCGCCCTCGGTCAGGTACTTGAGCAGCTTCTCGCTGTTGTTTTGCAGGTCTGCGATCAGGGAATAGACCTGCTTCACGCCCTCCCACATACCGAGCAGCGACTGCTCGAAACCACGCCAATCGGCCTGTTGCAGCATGCCGTAACGCTGGCTGAAACCCGCTTCGGAAAACCCGACCCACAAAGGCGCGAACTCGGCTGTCCATTCGTTGCGCAGCCAACCTTCCAGATCGCTGATGACGTTCTGATAGGAGGCATACAGTGCTTTGACGTGTTGCGCGGAAACGTTCGGGAAAAAAGTGATGCGGTAACGCTCGCCGCGCCAGCATTCAGGAATTTCGAGGATGCCGCTGGGGCCGATGGTGTGGTGGGTCGGCGCGCCATAGCGGATCTCACCGTCTCGCCCCTGGGTTATCAGCTCGAGTGTTAACGGTGTGTTGCCGATTGGAACGAAACGCGCGGTTTCGAACCGGTGCACCAGAGTCAAAGGACCGCTTGCGGGGCAGGTGGCGACGGTAGAGCTGACCGTTGAATGAGTCGGTGCGCTGAGCCGGTGCTCTTCACCCACCGTGAAGACTTGCTCGACTTCCAGCGCAGAGCCTGTCCAGTAACTTTCCGCCCAAGCCTCGTAGTCATTCAGGCAGAGTCTAAAGTCAGCGATCAGCGCTTCGACGTCAGGTTGCGCGGGGTTCATGGCGGCAACGACCAGCAGCCCGATGGCGTTGTTCAAGGCCAAAACCTTGTCAGGATCGAACATTCGCAGCCTCTCGCGCCTACTGATTTAATTTCGCGAGACTTTGCGTGGGATGCAGGAGGAATGAAGTCGGGGAAAGAGACGGGTGCTGTAGGGGAAATCGCCAAATGACGTCGTCAAAGTGGTGAGTGATTTTTCACCCGTCTGTCATTGTTCGTTGCTCTATGTCGCCCGCGCTCGATATGCTGCTGAACCCTTTAATCAATTCCGGATCCGGCCGTACTTTTGCCGTATTGGGATGTCATTGAAAACGGATCAGATGCGATGAATGCACCGCTGAACGACATCGGCCCGATCAAGGCCGTGATTTTCGATATGGACGGCTTGCTGCTGGACACCGAGGGCATTTACACCGAAGTCACGTCCATCATCGCCCAGCGTTATGGCCGTACGTTCGATTGGAGCGTCAAACAGAACATCATTGGCCGTGGCGCGGGTGATCTGGCGCGTTATGTGGTCGAGGCGCTCGATCTGCCGATTACCGCCGAAGAGTTTCTGCAGATTCGCGAGCCGCTGATGCGCGAGCGTTTTCCGACCGCGCTGGCGATGCCGGGTGCACAGGAACTGGTTCGGCATTTGAAGGCCAACAACATTCCTATCGCGGTGGGCACCAGCTCTTCGCGTCAGTCGTTTGGCCAGAAAACCACCCTGCACCGTGACTGGTTTGAACTGTTCGATTTCATCGTGACGGCCGATGACCCGGAAGTCGGCGCAGCCAAACCGGCGCCGGACATTTTCCTGACCGCGGCGCGCCGCTTGGGTGTCGCACCGGAGGATTGCCTGGTGTTCGAGGATTCGCCCTTCGGTGTCACCGCGGCGAAAGCGGCGGGGATGAGCGCCATTGCGATTCCGGATGCGGCGATGGCAGATGAAAAATACGCACACGCTGACGGGATTCTTCGTACGTTGAAGGCTTTCAGACCCGGCGACTGTGGTTTGCCGGCGCTTGAGTGGGCTTGATGTCCAATCAATTGTGGGAGCAAAGCTTGCTCGCGAAAGCGGTGTATCAGGCGAAATTGACGTCGGCTGATACTCCCTCATCGCGAGCAGGCTCGCTCCCACATTTGATTTGCGTTTGACCGACCCTTATCAGGCGCCGAAACCCCCGTCGATGGTCAGGCTGGCACCGGTGATGTAGCCCGCTTCAGGTCCCACCAGGTAAGCGACAAAACTGGCGATTTCATCCGCTTTGCCGTAACGGCCCACCGCCATCAACGGGATCAGGCTTTCAGCGAAGTCGCCGCTGGCGGGATTCATGTCGGTGTCCACCGGGCCTGGTTGCACGTTGTTGATGGTGATGCCGCGTGGACCGAGGTCGCGCGCCAGGCCTTTGGTCAGTCCGACCAGTGCCGATTTGCTCATCGCGTACGGACCGCCACCGGCGAAGGGCATGCGGTCGGCGTTGGTGCTGCCGATGTTGATGATGCGACCGCCTTCGGTCATGTGTTTGGCGGCGGCCTGCGTGGCAATGAACACGCTGCGCACGTTGATGGCCAGGGTTTGGTCGAAGTCTTCAAGTTTGAAATCTTCCAGCGGCGCAACGGCCAGCACACCGGCGTTGTTGACCAGAATATCAAGGCGGCCAAAAGCTTTGACGGTCTGGTCGACAGCGCTGCGAATGGCTTCGGCATCGGCGCTGTCAGCCTTGATAGCCAGGGCCTTGCCGCCGTTGGCCGTGAGGCTGTTCTGCAATTCTTCGGCTTTTGCGGTGGAGCTTACGTAAGTGAAGGCAACGGTCGCGCCTTCAGCGGCCAGGCGTTTGACAATGGCTGCGCCGATGCCGCGAGACCCGCCTTGAATCAAAGCCACTTTGCCGCTGAGGTTCTGAGTAGTCATGTCGATCTCCAAAGTCCCGAGGCGAGATGTCTCGGTTGATGGAGCCTAGTATCGATTCATGATTACAGTCTGAGTAGACGGTAATTGCGATAGTCTGTGTAAACCAGAAGTTTATAGTGGCGCCTATGGAAACCTTCAGCAGTATCGAATGCTTCGTGCGCAGCGCCGAGGTCGGCAGCTTTGCCGAAGCCGCTCGACGCTTGAGCCTGACCCCGGCGGCAGTGGGCAAGAGTGTCGCCAAGCTTGAAGCGCGGTTGGGAGTTCGGCTGTTCCAGCGCAGCACCCGAAGCCTGACATTGACCGAGGCCGGTCATCTGTTTCTCGGCGAAGTCAGCGCCAGTTTGCACACCATCCAGAACGCCGTCGCCAATCTTGCCAGTGCCGAAGGACGCCCGGCCGGCACGCTGAAAGTCAGCATGGGCACCGTGTTCGGTCGGCTGTACATCGTGCCGATGCTGGGTGAGTTTTTGCGACGTTTCCCGGCGATTAATCCGGACTGGCATTTCGATAACCGTCAGGTCGATCTGATCGGCCAGGGATTCGATGCGGCAATAGGCGGCGGCTTCGAGCTGCCGCAGGGGGTGGTGGCGCGCAAGCTGACACCGGCCCATCGGGTGCTGGTGGCCTCAGTCGACTACCTCGACGCGCATGAATTGATTGGCGAGCCTGATGATCTTAAACATCACGACGGCATCCTGATTCGTTCACCGCAAACCGGTCGCGTGCGCTCGTGGCAGTTGACCAGTCGCACCCAGCAACACAGTCCGCTGACGCTGAAGGCGCGGATGACAATGAGCGATTCTGAGGCCGCATGCGCCACAGCGACCCAGGGACTGGGCATCGCCCTGGTGAGCATGCCGTTTGCCACCGGATATCTGGAGGCGGGCACCTTGCGGCGGGTGTTGCCGGATTGGTACGTCGATGATGGCAATATCTCTATCTATTACGCGGAGCACAAACTGCTACCGGGCAAGACCCGGGCGTTTGTCGATTTTGTGATCGAGCAGTTTGCTGAACAGGGGTTGGGGCAGCGGTTTAGCGCGGTTTGAGCAGGGATTGGAACCGAGGTGAGGCCATCGCGGGCAAGCCATGCTCCCACAAGTTTTACGTCGTTCACATAATCGTCGTTCGACACAAAAACCTGTGGGAGCGTGGCTTGCCCGCGATGAACGATCACGCGGTCTATCGAGCAAACCGCCCCGGCCAGCCGATGATGGTTTTCGGCCGCGGCGTCGCATAGGTCCGTACCTTCGACGTCGACAGCCCCAATCGCACCAAAGATTCGGCTATGGTCACCGCCGCCGTCACGCCATCAATCACGGGCACGCCGGTGCGTCGACGAATCTGCTCATCCAGCCCGGCCATGCCGCCGCAGCCCAGGCATATCACTTCAGCCTTGTCTTGAGTGACCGCCAATTCGGCCTGATGCACGATGGCTTCCAGCGCCCGTTGCGGCTCGTGTTCCAGCTCCAGCACTGCCAAACCACTGGCCCGCACGGACGCGCAGCGGTCCCAGAGCCCCGACAGTTTCAACCGATCCTCGATCAGCGGCACGGTGCGGTCGAGGGTGGTGACTACCGAATAGGCATGTCCAAGGAACATCGCAGTACTCGCCGCCGCGTCGGTGATGTCCACCACCGGTACGTTGAGCAATTCCTGCAACCCTTCACGACCGTGCTCGCCGTAACCAGCCTGGATCACTGCATCGAAGGGTTCGTCGTAGGACATCACCCGGTCCATGACCGCAATGGCCGCGAGGTAACTTTCGAAATTGCCCTCGACCGAGTCGGCACCGAAATACGGGGTGAGGCCGATGATTTCAGTACCCGGCGCGGCCACGGACTGCGCCGAGCGCGCAATGGCCTGGGTGATGGATTCGGTAGTGTTGACGTTGACCACGAGAATTCGCATGAGAAGTCCTTGAAACGGGGCAGTTCTGCGGCCCGAGGCTGTCGGGCCGCCGGGGATTTAGTGGCTGACGTTGTCGACCGCGATGGATTCACCACTGACGTCGGCGTAATGAGGCTGACGTTTGGCGATGATCAGGTAGAGCATTCCGGCGATCCCGGCACCGATCAGCCAGGAGAAGGGCGACACGCTGTGGAATCCCGGTACCAGCGCCAGCACGATGGCGATCAGGGCCGCAGGAATGAACGCCGCCACTGCGCGTAAATTGACGCCGCGGCTGTAGTAATAAGCGCCGTTGGGGTCTTCGCTGTACAACTGCGGCACGTTGACCTGACCTTTTCGTACAAGCCAGTAGTCGACCATGATCACCCCGTACAGCGGGCCGAGCAGGGCGCCGAGGCCAGAGAGGAAGTACACGATCACCAGCGGGCTGTTATAGAGGTTCCACGGCAGGATCAGCACGGCGATGGTCGCGCTGATCAATCCGGCACGGCGAAAGGTCAGGTATTTGGGTGCCAGATTGCTCAGCACGAACGCAGGAGCCACGAAGTTGGCCATGATGTTGACCGCCACGGTCACGATCAGGAATGCCAGGCAGCCGAGCACCAGGAAGAAGGTGTTGGGGATCGAGGCGATGATCTCGGTCGGGCTTTCGATGATCCGGCCATTGATTTGGAATTGCGCGCCGCAGAGCAGGACAGTGATGGCCGCGAACACCAGAATATTCACCGGCAATCCCCAGAAGTTTCCTACCTTGATGGTCTTGCGGCAGGGCGAGGAGCGGGCGAAGTCGCAGAAGTTGAGGATCAGCGTGCCATAGATGGCCAGCCACAGTGCACCGCCGGCGAAGATGTTGCGCCACATCTCGCTGCCGGTCAGAGGCTGGCGGATGGACCAGGCAATGGTCGCGTCGGCCTGGGTGTACATCCACGCCGCCAGCGCTGCAACCGTCAGCAGAATCACCGGCCCTGCGAACGCCTCGTAGCGTCGAACCATCTCCATGCCGTAAGCCAGAATGCCGAGTTGGACCAACCAGATCGCGACGAAACACACCCAGCCCAGGCTCGACAGGCCGAGGAACAAGTTGTGATCGTAGGCGGCGAAGCCAGGGTGCACGGCGGTCAGCAACACACGCAAGACCACCGACGCCAGGTACGTCTGAATACCGAACCAGGCGATGGCGATAACGGCGCGTATCAATGCAGGAATCTGCGCCCCGTGAATGCCGAAACTGATCCGGCTGATCACCGGAAATGGCACACCGGTTTTCTGGCCCATGTAGCCGGAGAGGTTCATGAAGCTGTACACGAGTGCCGCGCCGATACCCAGGGACAACAAAATCTGCCAGCCGCCCAGCCCCAGTGCATACAGCCCGATGGCGAAGGAGTAGTTGGCGATGTTGTGCACGTCATTGGTCCACAGGGCGAAAATACTGTAGCGACCCCAGCGCCGACCTTCGGTCTTGGTCGGGGCGAGGTCTTTGTTGTGCAGACGAGGGCTGAGCACGACCGGGTCCTGAAATGTTTGATCGTGGGTAGCAGGAGTGGGGTGAGAGGAGGGTAGATCCAGCGCGATGTTCTTGTTTAAGAGGCTAGTACGCATTCCGGCAGGCTCCTGAAGCTTGGCGTCGCGATGACTGTGCTTGAGCGTTGGCTCGACAAATCTTCGTCGCGGGCAATAAGCATCATTGGTTACGGGGCATCTGCAGCCTGTACGGGATAGGGCGCTTCAGGCGTGCGGATCTAAAGTGTGTGTATGTTTTGATTTGTGTTGTATACAAAACATGTATGCACTCAAGCCAGATCTATGCCAGTTAGCGATCTATAAAACGCAGGAGTAATTTCGTTTTGTTATGTGTTTTCGATAAGTAGCGGAAATAAAAGAAAAATAAATTGACCGATTGAACAGGTATTTATTTTTTCGACGTGGGGCTTTGGAAGGGGCAAACGGGGAAGTCAGGCAGGAGGGATGTAACTTTTCAGGGCGCTGAAACAAAAAGTGCACACATAAATGGCACTTATGGTGACATTCGTGTGTACACGTTTTAAGGATCAAAAGATCGCAGGCCTCGCCAGCTCCTACGGATGCGATCTTTTATGCTTTCGATTTGCTGATGATGTTGCCGGCATGCAATCCGCATTCTTTCTGCGTCGCTTCTTCCCACCACCAGCGGCCTTCCCGCTCGTGCTGGTTCGGCAGGACCGGTCGGGTGCAGGGTTCGCAGCCGATGCTGATAAAGCCACGTTCATGCAGGCTGTTGTACGGCAGCTCAAGCATGCGGATGTAGCCCCAGATCTCTTCGCTGGTCATTTGCGCCAGCGGGTTGAATTTGTACAGGGTGCGTTCCGGGGTGGAGAACGCGGTATCGATTTCCATCACGGCGACAGCGCTGCGAGTGCCGGGGCTCTGATCGCGACGCTGGCCGGTCGCCCAAGCGGTCACGCCAGACAGTTTGCGCCGCAGCGGCTCGATCTTGCGGATGCCGCAGCATTCGCCATGGCCATCCTTGTAGAAGCTGAACAGGCCTTTTTTCTTCACGAACGGTTCAAGTTTCGTGTAGTCCGGCGAGACCAGCTCGATGTCGATCTTGTAGTGCTCGCGCACCTGATCGATAAAGCGGTAGGTCTCGGGATGCAAACGGCCAGTATCGAGGCTGAACACTTTGACGTTCTTGTTCAGCTTCCAGGCCATGTCCACCAGCACCACGTCTTCGGCGCCGCTGAAAGATATCCACAGGTCATCGCCAAACTCGGCGAACGCGAGTTTCAGGATGTCCTGTGCAGATTTATTGGCATAGGTCGTGGCGAGTTCCACGACATCGAACGATGGGCTCATCAGGGCGGCTTCCTACAGGTCGGTGGCGCTGGGCGCTCTATATGGGCCAGATGGTAACAAAATCCTGCAGTCGCTGGCGCGCCCTCCGCGTTGCGCCGGCCCGTGCGAGTCGCTAGAGTTCGGCAGTCTTTTTACTCGCTCGACTCAATAAACAATACAAATGGGAGTGTCTTGTGGAAATTGCCTGTCTGGATCTTGAAGGTGTATTGGTCCCGGAAATCTGGATCGCCTTCGCCGAAAAAACCGGGATTGAATCCCTCAAGGCCACTACCCGGGACATTCCCGACTACGACGTGCTGATGAAGCAGCGCTTGCGGATTCTCGACGAGCACGGCCTCAAGCTTTCCGATATCCAGGAAGTGATCGCCACGCTCAAGCCGCTGGACGGCGCTGTCGAGTTCGTCAACTGGCTGCGTGAACGCTTTCAGGTGGTGATTCTGTCGGATACGTTTTACGAGTTCTCCCAGCCGCTGATGCGTCAACTGGGCTTCCCGACCTTGCTCTGCCATCGTTTGATTACCGACGATACCGGTCGGGTGACGAGCTATCAGTTGCGTCAGCGAGACCCCAAGCGCCAGTCGGTCCTGGCCTTCAAGAGCCTCTACTATCGCGTGATCGCGGCGGGGGATTCGTACAACGACACCACCATGCTGGGCGAAGCGGATGCGGGGATTCTGTTCCATGCGCCGGATAACGTGATTCGCGAGTTCCCGCAGTTCCCGGCGGTGCATACCTTTGAAGAACTGAAGCAGGAATTTATCAAGGCGTCGAATCGGGCGCTCAGCCTGTAATTACGGCCGCTGATCGTTCCCACGCTTTGCGTCCCAATGATCGTTCCCACGCTCTGCGTGGGAATGCAGTCCGGGACGCTCCGCGTCCCAAAGCGGACGCAGAGCGTCCATTGAGGCATTTCCACGCGGAGCGTGGGAACGATCAGGAAAACTAGAGGTTCTGCAGGGTGTCGAGCAGCACCTTCACCTTGGTAATCGACTCCTGATACTCCGCTTCCCACTGCGAATCCGCGACGATCCCGCCACCGCCCCAGCAGCACACCTGTCCATCCTTGACCAACAGACTGCGAATCGCGATGGAGCTGTCCATCTCGCCACGCACGTCCAGGTACAACAAAGAACCGCAGTACAACCCGCGCCGGGTGGGCTCCAGCTCGTCGATGATCTGCATCGCGCGAATTTTCGGCGCGCCGGTGATCGAGCCGCCGGGAAAACTGCCGGCAATCAGGTCCAGCGCGTCCCGGTCATTCGCCAGCTCGCCGGTGATGCTGCTCACCAGGTGGTGCACGTTCGGGTAGCTTTCCAGGCTGAACAACTCCGGCACCCGCACCGAGCCGATGCGACAGGTCCGTCCGAGGTCGTTGCGCAGCAGGTCGACGATCATCAGGTTTTCCGCTCGGTCCTTGGGGCTGGCCAGTAGCTCGGCGGCATTGGCTGCGTCTTCAGCTTCAGTCAGGCCCCGTGGACGGGTGCCTTTGATCGGGCGGGTTTCAACCTGGCGTTCGCTGACTTTAACGAAGCGTTCTGGCGACAGACTGAGTACCGCACCGCCGTCGGGCAAACTCTGGAACCCGGAAAAAGGCGTCGGACATGCCGCGCGTAACGCGCAGTACGCCGTCCACGGATCACCTGAGCACTGCGCCCGAAACCGCTGTGCGAAGTTGACCTGGTAGCAGTCACCGGCCTGGATGTAGTGCTGGATGCGCGCCAGCGCCTGGCGATATTCATCAGCACTCAGGTCGGCGCTCATCGGGCCGTTTAGCTTGAAAGGCTCGACGGCATGAGCCGCAGGCTGACTGAACAATGTGATCAGCCGTTGGCGCTCGGTCTCGTCCAGTTTCGGGTGAAACACCAGCTGACTGGTTGCGCAATCGTGGTCACTGATCAGCGCCCATGCATACACACCAAAACGCGCGTCGGGCAGGTTCAGATCGTCCTGGGCCTGGCTTGGGAGGTTTTCCAGGTGCCGGCCGAAGTCGTAACTGAGGTAACCGATCAGGCCCCCGGCGAAGGGCAGGTCCAGAGGGACAGTCGCTGCACCGAGTTGTGCCAACTGGTCGCGCAGGCGTTGCAGGAAATCGCTGCCGCTTTCGTCAGGCAGCACCGCCAACTGTTCCAGGGGCCAGGCGCTCAGCAGGTCATAGCGACCGCGATCAGCGATGGGCCGGCCACTGTCGAGCAGCACGGCACCGGGGGCGTGACGAATCACCGCGAAGTACTCGGCGGGGTTGGCGCAATAGGGCAGCGGGTGTACGGAACAGGTCAACATGGGAGGGGCAGATCAGCCATCGAGGCGGGGTGGCGATTGTAGTCCCCTCGGGGAATTGCTCCTAGAGGGGATGTCCGGAATTAGCAAGTTGAGGACCGTTTTGCACCTGTGGCGAGGGGATTTAGCGAAACGTCGCACCGCCCCGTACGGTTGCGCAGCAGCCGCAAGATCAGACTGCACGGTGTGACTGGAGAACTTAGGGGGCTGCTTCGCAGCCCAGCGGGGATAAATCCCCTCGCCACAAGGTCTCGGCTCAACCTTCAACCGGCGGAATATGCCCAAACATCTCCTGAACGAACGCTACCCGCTCTTCGACGGTTTCAGTCACGCCGCGGGCCTTCAGGTCTTCCAGCCGCGCCTCGACCGCATGGGTGCGCAGCGTCAGGCCGCAATCGTTGGCAATCTGAATGTTCAATCCAGGCCGGGCATTCAGCTCGAGAATCAGCGGACCCTTTTCCTGGTCGAGCACCATGTCCACACCGATGTAACCCAGCCCGCACAGCTCATAGCAACCGGCCGCGAGCTTCATGAAACCGTCCCAGTAGGGCAGTTGCACGCCGTCCACCGCATTGGTGGTGTCGGGGTGTTTGGTGATGATGTTGTTCAGCCATGTACCGCGCAAGGTCAGGCCGGTGGCGAGGTCGACACCCACGCCGATGGCGCCCTGGTGCAGGTTGGCCTTGCCGCCGGACTGACGCGTCGGCAGGCGCAGCATCGCCATGACCGGGTAGCCCATCAGTACGATGATGCGGATATCCGGCACGCCTTCGTAGCTGATGCTCTTGAAGATCTGGTCCGGGATCACCCGGTATTCGATCAGCGCACGGTCACGGTGGCCACCCAGGGAGTACAGGCCGGTGAGGATGCTGGAGACATGGTGCTCGATTTCCTCATGACTGATGATCTTGCCGGACACCGTGCGATAGCGGCCCTCGAAGCGGTCGGCAATCACAATGATGCCGTCACCGCCCGCGCCTTGGGCCGGTTTGATCACAAAGTCGCTGCGTCCGCCGATGATTTCGTCGAGCTTGTCGATTTCTTTCTCGGTGGATATCACGCCATACAGTTCCGGCACATGGATGCCGGCAGCGCTGGCGCGTTCCTTGGTGATGATCTTGTCATCGACAATCGGGTACAGGCTGCGCTTGTTGTACTTGAGTACATAGTCCGCGTTGCGCCGATTGATCCCCATGATGCCCCGGGCTTCCAGGGCCTTCCAGGTCTTCCAGAAACCGAACATCAGGCGTCAGCCTTCTTCAGGAACGCCTTGAAACGCACCAGTTCAGTCAGGCGGTAGCCGCGATAGCGACCCATCGCCAGCATGAAGCCCACCAGGATCAGCAGGATCGCCGGGAAGGTGAACACGAAGTACACCAGTTCCGGCACGCTCATGATCAGGTGCGCCAGGGAGGCGGCAAACAGCGTGCCGATCGCCACTTTCATGGCATGACCGCCGCCACGTTCTTCCCAGGTGATCGAAAGGCGCTCAATGGTCATGGTCAGGATCACCATCGGGAACAACGCCACCGACAGCCCGCGTTCGAGGCCGAGCTTGTGGCTGAACAGGCTGATGGCCGCGATCAGCACCACCACGAACGTCAGGACCACGGACAGCCTCGGCAACATCTGCAGCTTCAGGTGTTCAAGGTAGGAACGCAGCGATAGCCCCAGCGCCGTGATGATGGTGAACAGCACGATCCCGAAACCGAGCTGCGTCTCCCGGAAGGCGAGGGCAATCAGCACCGGGGTAAAGGTACCCAGGGTCTGCAGGCCGATCAGGTTGCGCAGGATCAGGATCACCAGCACGCCGATCGGGATCATCACCATGATCATGAACGTCTGCTGGGTCTGCAGCGGCAGGCCGTACAGCGAATATTCGAGGAAGTTGGCGTCGGTGTTTTCGTCCGTCAGCTTGGCCAGGCGAATGGCGTTCATTTCACTGTTGTTCAGGCTGAACGTCACGTTGGCTTTTTTGCCGCCATCGACGGTGATCAGGTTTTCGTCACCGGTCCACCACAGCAGGCGATCAGTCGGCAGGCCCTGTTCGCCGGTTTCCGGGTTGAAGTACAGCCAATCGGTGCCATTGAAGCTGCGCAGCCACAGTTCAGGGGTTTGCGGCTGGTCAGCCACCAGGCGAATGGTGTGGACTTTTTCTATAGGCACATGGGCGATGGACAGCAGCAATTCGACGATACGCGCCTTGTGCACGGTGGACGGATCGCCGCCCAGCAGCAGTTTAACGTTGTCGTCATTAAGGTTGTTGACCCGCTTGATCGCTTCGCCGATGAAGGTTTCGACGTCGGCCGAGTGCTGGCGAATCGGCGCGAGCAGGGCCTCAGCGGCGATTTTTTCCGGGCCTTCCACCACGATGCTGTCGCGGAACGTCGGGCCTTTGATCTTGGCTTTCTCGCCGGTGTAACGCTTGGTCAGCACCAGACGGTAATACAGTGTCTGATTGCCCTTGGCCCGGCGTGCCGACCAGGTGACCTTGCGGTTACCGTCGACACGGTTCACGGCCACGCCGTAGTTATTGGAGATAAAGCTCTCGTTGAGGCTGACGTAATCGCGGCTCAGCGGCGGCACGAACATCTGGATCTTGACCGGGTCTTTGGCACTGGCGACGAACTCGACCTTGGCGTCGATGTTCCACAAGTCGTCGGTGGCGTCTTCGGTCACGGGAATGCCGAGCACGAAAATCTGATAGGCCGTAACTGAAATGCCCAGCACCACCAGGATGGCGATCAGGATTTTCAGATGGAGGGTAAGAGAGCGCATTGGAATTACTCTGCGGTATGTGCGTCGGTGGCGCAGGCGGGTTTGCCAGCAGCGTATTTAAGACTGGGGTCGACCAGCGCATCGAAGCGCTTCAAGGCTTCGGAGCCGATCAAGAGCGGGTATTGGAAGGCGCTGCGGTCGGTTAGGTTCACTTCGATGCTGCGTAAAGCCGAACCCATGCAGATATCCAGCTCGATCACCGGACGAGCGGTGTACTTCTTGCCCTCTTCGGGGTCGTAGTCGCCGGCGCGCCGCTTGATCTTGCTGACGCGTGCCAACGGTCGCTCGATCGGGTGCGAATGCGCGGCATCGATGGCCAGATAGAAGCGCACCCAGGACTCGCCATTGCGTTTGAAGCGCTTGATGTCGCGGGCACTTAATGAGGCGGTTTTCGCGCCGGTGTCGAGTTTGGCGGCGACTTCCAGGTCGATGCCGTCCAGAGACGCGTATTCGTTAAGGCCGTACACGGTCTTCTCCCCCGCCACAGCGAAACCGGGCAGGCAAAGAAGATAAAGGAATGTCGGGAAGGGCTTGAGTCTCATAAATCCTGGTGCGCAGCGGTCCGTGTTTCGATTCAAGGCCCTGGCATCGCTGCGCAAGCTCCCTCGTATGCCTGTCAGCCAATGATGACAGGCAGTGCAGATGTCACAAACAAATGCGGGCGGCATTCTAGCACGGTGGTTTTATGGCGCCACCGCTGGCAGGGGGCTATAACCTTCCTTGTGCCGGTTTGGCATGCTAGAGGCGTTTATTAGACGATTGTCGACAATCTGTATTTTTCCTTTGACTGTTAGTCCTGTTTTCGCTAGTTTTTGCGGCATCCGCTTTCAAGGTGTCGACAATATGCTGGATCAACTCGATCCCCCGGTCATGGCTCAAGACGATTCGGAGACGCTCTCCGAGAACGTCTTCCGACGCATTCAGGCGGCCATCGTCAAGGGCGAAATTGCCCCCGGTAGCAAAATCTCCGAACCAGAGCTGGCGCGCACCTATGGCATCAGCCGCGGCCCGCTGCGTGAGGCCATCCACCGCCTGGAAGGCCAGCGCCTGCTGGTGCGCATACCGCATGTCGGGGCGAGGGTGGTATCGCTCAACCATGCCGAGCTGGTGGAACTCTACGAAATCCGCGAATCCCTGGAAGGCATGGCGTGCCGGCTGGCAGCCGAGCGCATGAGCGTCGAAGAAATCGACGAACTGCGCCGGGTGCTGGAAACCCATGAACGCGACGCAGCGTTTCAGGCCGGTGTCGGCTATTACCAGCAGGAAGGCGATTTCGACTTTCACTACCGAATCATTCAGGGCAGCGGTAACCGCACCCTGACCCAGATGCTGTGCGGCGAGCTCTATCAGTTGGTGCGCATGTACCGCATCCAGTTCTCCACCACGCCCAACCGTCCGCGGCAGGCGTTCGCAGAGCACCACAGAATTCTCGATGCCATCGCCGACCGTGACGGTGAACTGGCCGAGTTGTTGATGCGCCGTCACATTGGCGCCTCCAAACGTAATATCGCCCGTCACTACCAGGACGGCGCTAACCCGACAGCCACAGAACGAGGTGAGTCATGAGTTCCAACAAGAGCACTCCAGGCCAGCGTTTCCGCGATGCGGTCGCCAGCGAGCATCCGCTGCAAGTCGTTGGCGCGATCAACGCCAACCACGCATTGCTGGCCAAGCGCGCCGGTTTCAAGGCGATTTACCTGTCGGGTGGCGGGGTGGCTGCCGGCTCCCTGGGCGTACCTGACCTGGGCATTACCGGCCTGGATGACGTGCTGACAGACGTGCGCCGTATCACCGACGTTTGCGATCTGCCGCTGCTGGTGGACGTGGACACCGGTTTCGGTTCCTCGGCGTTCAACGTGGCGCGCACCGTGAAGTCGATGATCAAGTTCGGCGCCGCAGCGATCCACATCGAAGACCAGGTCGGCGCCAAGCGCTGTGGCCATCGTCCAAACAAAGAAATCGTCTCCCTGCAGGAAATGGTCGACCGCATCAAAGCGGCCGTCGATGCGCGCACCGATGACAGCTTCGTGATCATGGCGCGCACCGACGCCCTGGCAGTGGAAGGCCTGGAGTCGGCACTGGATCGCGCTGCGGCGTGCATCGAGGCGGGCGCCGACATGATTTTCCCGGAAGCTATCACTGAACTGGACATGTACAAGCTGTTCGCCAACCGCGTGAAAGCGCCGATCCTGGCCAACATTACCGAGTTCGGCGCGACGCCGCTGTACACCACCGAACAACTGGCTGGCGCCGATGTGTCCCTGGTGCTCTACCCTCTGTCGGCCTTCCGCGCGATGAACAAGGCCGCGGAAAACGTCTACACCGCAATCCGCCGCGACGGCACGCAACAGAACGTCATCGACACCATGCAGACTCGCATGGAGCTTTACGATCGCATCGATTACCACACCTTCGAGCAGAAGCTCGATGCGTTGTTTGCTGCGAAGAAGTAAGGATCAAAAGATCGCAGCCTCGTTGCACTCGACAGCTCCTACAGGGATGTTGTCAACCGCGCTCCTGTAGGAGCTGTCGAGCGGAGCGAGGCTGCGATCTTTTCGGCATCACCCGAACAACCTGATGATTCAAAATTTGCCGATTCCTAAACAAATTCAAAAAATACTGGAGGCAGAAATGGCCGAAGCAAAAGTACTCAGTGGCGCCGGGCTCCGTGGCCAGGTTGCCGGGCAAACCGCACTGTCCACCGTGGGCCAGTCGGGTGCAGGTCTGACCTATCGTGGTTACGACGTTCGCGAACTGGCGGCAGACGCGCAGTTTGAAGAAGTCGCTTACCTGCTGCTCTACGGCGAGCTGCCGACCAAGACGCAACTGAACGAATACATCGCCAAGCTGAGCAAGCTGCGCGACCTGCCGCAAGCACTGAAAGAAGTGCTGGAGCGCATCCCCGCTGACGCCCACCCGATGGACGTGATGCGCACCGGTTGCTCGTTCCTCGGCAACCTGGAGCCTGAGAAGGATTTCTCCGAGCAACACGACAAGACCGACCGCCTGCTGGCCGCATTCCCGGCGATCATGACCTACTGGTATCGCTTCAGCCACGAAGGCAAGCGCATCGATTGCGTGAGCGACGAGCAGTCCATTGGCGGCCACTTCCTGCACCTGCTGCACGGCAAGAAGCCGAGCGAGTTGCACGTCAAGGTGATGAACGTGTCGCTGATCCTGTACGCAGAGCACGAGTTCAACGCTTCGACCTTCACCGCACGTGTTTGCGCGTCGACCTTGTCCGATCTGTATTCCTGCATCACCGCTGCCATCGGCTCCCTGCGTGGCCCACTGCACGGCGGCGCCAACGAAGCTGCGATGGAAATGATCGAACGCTTCAGCTCGCCGGAAGACGCCGTCAAAGGCACCCTCGGCATGCTCGAGCGCAAGGACAAGATCATGGGCTTCGGTCACGCGATCTATAAAGACAACGATCCGCGCAACGAGGTGATCAAGGGCTGGTCGAAAAAACTCGCTGACGAAGTGGGCGACACCGTGTTGTTCCCGGTTTCCGAAGCCATCGACAAAACCATGTGGGAGCAGAAGAAACTGTTCCCGAACGCCGATTTCTACCATGCCTCGGCGTACCACTTCATGGGCATTCCGACCAAGTTGTTCACGCCGATTTTCGTTTGCTCGCGCCTGACCGGCTGGGCAGCGCACGTGTACGAACAACGCGCCAACAACCGCATCATCCGCCCGAGCGCCGAATACACCGGCGTCGAACAGCGCAAGTTCGTGCCAATCGAACAACGCTGAATGGTGGCAGCGCCTGCACAGGTCATTGAATGAACCGAGAACCCTGTAGGAGCTGCCGCAGGCTGCGATCTTTTGATCTTCAGCGATTTCGAATCGCCAGAGCTCAAGATCAAAAGATCGCAGCCTGCGGCAGCTCCTACACGGATCGGTGTCAGATCAGCATCGGTGCCAGGCCCCACCTTTTGAAACTACCGTGACCGAGTCCTGACGATGAACACTGAATTCCGCAAACCACTGCCTGGCAGCCATCTGGATTACTTCGACGTCCGCGCGGCTGTCGAAGCCATTCAACCTGGCGCCTACGACACCCTGCCGTATACCTCCCGCGTGCTGGCGGAAAACCTGGTGCGTCGCTGTGACCCGGCCACGCTCACCGAATCCCTCAAGCAATTCATCGAGCGCAAGCGCGACCTCGATTTCCCCTGGTTTCCTGCTCGCGTGGTGTGCCACGACATCCTCGGCCAGACCGCTCTGGTCGACCTCGCCGGCTTGCGGGATGCCATCGCCTTGCAAGGCGGTGATCCGGCGCAAGTGAACCCTGTGGTGCCGACCCAACTGATTGTCGACCACTCTCTGGCCGTCGAGCGCGGTGGTTTCGATCCGGAGGCGTTCGAGAAAAACCGCGCCATCGAAGACCGTCGCAACGAAGACCGTTTCCACTTCATCAACTGGACCAAGAAGGCGTTCAAGAACGTCGACGTGATCCCTCCGGGCAACGGCATCATGCACCAGATCAACTTGGAGAAAATGTCTCCGGTGATCCAGGTACGTGACGGCGTAGCGTTCCCTGATACCTGCGTCGGCACCGACAGCCACACCCCGCACGTCGATGCGCTGGGCGTGATCGCCATCGGTGTCGGTGGTCTGGAAGCCGAGAGCGTAATGCTCGGTCGTGCATCGTGGATGCGTCTGCCAGAAAGCGTCGGCGTTGAGCTGACCGGCAAGCTGCAACCGGGCATCACCGCTACCGACATGGTGCTGGCACTGACCGAGTTCCTGCGTAAGCAAAAAGTGGTCGGCGCATGGCTGGAATTCTTCGGTGAAGGCGCTTCCGCGCTGACCCTCGGCGACCGCGCAACCATCTCCAACATGGCCCCGGAATACGGCGCCACTGCCGCGATGTTCTACATCGATCAGCAGACCATCGACTACCTCAAACTCACTGGCCGTGAAGACGAGCAGGTGCAGCTTGTCGAGCACTATGCCAAGACCACAGGCCTGTGGGCTGACAGCCTGAAAGGCGCGCAATACGAGCGCGGGTTGACTTTCAACCTGTCCTCGGTGGTGCGCAACATGGCAGGCCCGAGCAACCCGCATGCCCGCGTCGCGACGTCCGATCTCGCGGCTCAAGGCATTTCCGGGCAATGGGATGACGTGCCGGGCCAGATGCCGGATGGCGCGGTGATCATCGCCGCCATCACCAGTTGCACCAACACCAGTAACCCGCGCAACGTGATCGCCGCCGGCCTGCTGGCGCGCAATGCCAACAAGCTCGGCCTGACCCGTAAACCATGGGTGAAATCGTCCCTGGCGCCGGGTTCGAAAACCGTCGCGCTGTACCTCGATGAAGCCGGCCTGACCGACGAACTCGAGCAGCTCGGTTTCGGCGTGGTGGCGTTCGCGTGCACCACTTGCAACGGCATGTCCGGCGCGCTGGATCCGGTGATCCAGCAAGAGATCATCGACCGCGATCTGTACGCCACCGCCGTACTGTCTGGTAACCGCAACTTCGATGGCCGGATTCACCCGTACGCCAAGAATGCGTTCCTCGCTTCGCCACCGTTGGTGGTGGCTTACGCCATTGCCGGGACTATCCGTTTCGATATCGAAAAAGACGTGCTGGGTCTGGATGCCGAAGGTCGGGAAATCCGCCTGAAAGACATCTGGCCGAGCGACGAAGAGATCGACGCGGTGGTCAAGGCCTCGGTCAAGCCGGAGCAATTCCGCCAGGTCTACATCCCGATGTTCGCCATCCACGAAGACACCGGCCCGAAAGTGACGCCGCTGTACGACTGGCGCGAGATGAGCACCTACATCCGTCGTCCGCCGTACTGGGAAGGCGCATTGGCCGGTGCACGTCCGCTCAAGGGCATGCGCCCGCTGGCGGTCCTGCCGGACAACATCACCACCGATCACCTGTCGCCGTCGAACGCGATCATGCTCGACAGCGCCGCCGGTGAATACCTGGCAAAAATGGGCTTGCCGGAAGAGGACTTCAACTCTTACGCGACTCACCGTGGTGACCACCTGACCGCGCAGCGCGCGACCTTCGCCAACCCGAAACTGTTCAACGAAATGGTCGTGGAAAACGGCAAGGTCAAGCAGGGTTCGCTCGCTCGCGTCGAGCCGGAAGGCCAGGTCATGCGGATGTGGGAAGCGATTGAAACCTACATGGAGCGCAAGCAGCCGCTGATCATTATTGCCGGCGCCGATTACGGTCAGGGTTCCTCCCGCGACTGGGCCGCCAAAGGCGTGCGTCTGGCGGGTGTGGAAGCGATTGCCGCCGAAGGCTTCGAGCGCATTCACCGTACCAACCTGGTGGGCATGGGCGTGTTGCCGCTGGAGTTCAAACCGGGCACCAACCGCCACACTCTGGCCATCGATGGCAGCGAAACCTACGACGTGATCGGCGAACGCACGCCGCGCGCCGAGCTGACACTGGTGATCAATCGCAAGAACGGCGAACGCGTTGAAGTGCCGGTGATGTGCCGCCTCGACACCGCCGAAGAGGTGTCGATCTATGAAGCGGGCGGCGTGTTGCAACGCTTCGCCCAGGACTTCCTCGAGGAGTCGGCGGTCGCCGTCTGACACACGCAACACAGACACGGGGCCTTGAGTCCCGTGTCTTCTTTCCAGGTCAGGAGTAACGAGCACCATGGCTCACGCACCGCAGATCAAGATACCTGCCACCTACATGCGTGGCGGCACCAGTAAAGGCGTGTTCTTCAGCCTCAAAGACTTGCCGGAAGCGGCACAGGTTCCGGGCCCGGCCCGCGACGCGTTGTTGTTGCGCGTGATTGGCAGCCCGGACCCGTATGACAAGCAAATCGATGGCATGGGTGGCGCAACGTCCAGCACCAGCAAAACCGTGATCCTGTCGAAAAGCATCAAGGCCGACCACGACGTCGACTATCTGTTTGGTCAGGTGTCCATCGACAAACCTTTCGTGGACTGGAGCGGCAACTGCGGCAACCTGTCGGCGGCTGTCGGTTCGTTCGCCATCAGCAACGGTCTGGTGGACGCCAGCCGCGTTCCGCACAACGGCGTTGCCGTGGTTCGCGTGTGGCAGGCCAACATCGGCAAGACCATCATCGCCCATGTGCCGATCACCAATGGTGAGGTGCAGGAAACCGGCGATTTCGAACTCGACGGCGTGACCTTTCCAGCCGCTGAAGTGCAAGTCGAATTCATGGACCCGGCGGCGGAAGAAGAGGGTGGCGGCGGTTCGATGTTCCCCACCGGCAACCTTGTGGATGACCTGGAAGTGCCCGGCGTCGGGACCTTCAAGGCGACCCTGATCAACGCGGGCATTCCGACGATTTTCGTCAATGCCGAAGACATCGGTTACACCGGCACCGAATTGCAGGGCGCCATCAATGGTGACCCGAAAGCCCTGGCGATGTTCGAAACCATTCGAGCCTATGGCGCGTTGCGCATGGGGCTGATCAAGGACCTGGACGAAGCGGCCAAGCGTCAGCACACGCCGAAAGTAGCGTTTGTTGCCAAACCCGCCGAATACGTTTCTTCCAGTGGCAAGGCGATCAAGGCCGGTGATGTCGACCTGCTGGTGCGCGCGTTGTCGATGGGCAAGTTGCACCACGCGATGATGGGAACTGCAGCAGTCGCCATCGGCACGGCTGCCGCGATTTCCGGCACGTTGGTGAACCTTGCAGCGGGCGGCACCGAGCGCAATGCCGTGCGTTTCGGTCATCCGTCGGGCACCTTGCGCGTCGGCGCCGAAGCCAGTCAGGTCAACGGTGAATGGACCGTGAAAAAAGCCATCATGAGCCGCAGTGCGCGGGTGTTGATGGAAGGTTACGTCCGTGTGCCGGGTGATTCTTTCTAACGAGCGCATCCCCCCGTAGGAGCTGCGGCACGCTGCGATCTTTTAATCTGGTTTTTGTTACAGCAGGACCAAGATCAAAAGATCGCAGCGTGCCGCAGCTCCTACGGGGAATCGCATTTCAATAATAAAAAATGATGTAACCGTCTACCTGAACCGAGGTCCCATCAACGAACCACTTCACGAGTGAATCGAACATGAGCGCCAACGTCGACCAGAACAACCGCCCCGACTACGACACTGTCCTGCAGGACATTGCCGACTACGTCCTGAACTTCAAGATCGAGTCCAGAGAAGCGCTGGACATTGCCCGGAACTGCCTGATCGACACCCTCGGTTGCGGCCTCCTGGCCCTGCGTTTCCCCGAATGCACCAAACACCTGGGCCCCATCGTCGAAGGCACCGTCGTGCCCTTTGGCGCTCGAGTGCCCGGCACCAGCTACCGACTCGACCCGGTCAAAGCCGCATGGGACATTGGCTGTATCGTGCGCTGGCTCGATTACAACGACACCTGGCTCGCTGCCGAATGGGGCCATCCTTCCGATAACCTCGGTGGCATTCTCGCGGTTGCCGATCACCTCTCGCAAAAGCGTCTGGCCAACGGCGACGCACCGCTCACCGTCCGTGCCGTGCTCGAAGCCATGATCATGGCTCACGAAATTCAGGGTGTGATCGCACTGGAAAATTCCTTCAATCGCGTGGGTCTTGATCACGTCATTCTGGTGAAAGTGGCATCAACCGCCGTTACCGCCAAACTCATGGGCGCAAATCGCGAGCAACTGTTGTCGGCGTTGTCCCACGCGTTCGCCGATGGCCAGGCCCTGCGCACTTATCGGCATGCGCCGAACGCCGGTTCACGAAAATCCTGGGCAGCCGGCGATGCCACCAGTCGGGGTGTGCGCCTGGCCGATATCGCCATGCGCGGCGAGATGGGGATTCCCGGCGTTCTGACCGCCCGGCAGTGGGGCTTTTACGACGTGCTGTTCAGCCACACCAACAATGATCTGGCGCTTAAACCACAAGACAAGCGTGCCTTCAGTTTCTCGCGCCCGTATGGCAGCTACGTCATGGAAAACGTGCTGTTCAAGATCAGTTTCCCGGCTGAGTTTCACGCGCAGACGGCCTGTGAAGCGGCCGTGACCTTGCATCCGCAAGTGCGAAATCGTCTGCATGAAATCGACAGGATCGTCATCACCACCCATGAGTCGGCGATCCGTATCATTTCCAAGGTCGGCCCGCTGGCCAACGCCGCCGACCGCGACCATTGCATTCAGTACATGACCGCAGTGCCGTTGGCGTTCGGCAATCTGGTGGCCGAACAATACGAAGATGATTTCCACGCGGCGCACCCGATCATTGATGTGCTGCGCGACAAGATGGTCATTGTCGAAAATCCGCAGTACACCCGCGAGTACCTGGAACCTGACAAACGCTCCATCGCCAATGCGATCCAGGTGTTTTTCAAGGACGGCTCGAGTACTGAAAATGTGCTGGTGGAATACCCGATTGGCCACCGCCGTCGACGCACCGATGGTATCCCGCTGCTGGAAGACAAGTTCAAGGCCAACCTGGCGACGCGGTTTACGGCTCAGCGCAGTGCCGAGATCTTTGCCTTGTGCAAGGATCAGGCTGCGCTGGAGAAAACCCCCGTCAACCGCTTCGTGGACTTGTTCGTGATCTGACGCCAACCCCTCCTCTGTGGGAGCAAGGCTTGCCCGCGATGGCGATCCCCTGGACGCCATCGCGGGCAAGCCTTGCTCCCACAGAGGGCGATTCTCAGCTCTTTAGCCACTTTTCCACAGGCATTTTAGTAATGGCGAATCCCGCCAGCAGGATCGCCGAATACAGCATCAATTCCCGCGAAATACTTTGCCCTTCGTACCAGGCGCCGATGATTACGGCGAACACCGGGAAGATGATGAACACAAACGACAAAATGATCGGGCTCAGCCGTTTGAGCAGCAGGAAATAAACAATGAATCCACCCACCGACGCCACCAGCCCGAGATAGAGCAAGGCGCTCCATGAGCGCAGGCTGATGTCGGCAAATACGGGGGTTTCAAATTGCAGGCCGGCCACAAACAGCATCAGCCCGGCAATACCGATGGGCAATGTGTTGTAGGTGATCACGCTGATGGCGCTGCCGTGTTTTTTGGTCACCACGTAGCACAGCGCATGCATCACTGCTGCGCCGAGAATCGCCAGCACGCCCAACAGCTCCGCGTGATCCAGATGCAGGCCCTGGCCACGAATAATCATGAACAGGCTGCCAAAGCCGATCGCGATCCCCAACACTTGTGATGGATAGATTTTCTCCCGCAGAAACAGCGCGGAAAAGATCAGGATGAACACGGGCATGCAACTGAACAGCAGCGCTGTCAGGCCGGACGAAACGTGCATCTCGCCGTAGTTCAGCAAGTAGTAGGGCAGGCTGAAATACGACAGCGTGACGAACACGAAAAACCAGCGACTTTTCTTCGGAAACAGCAGCGGCTCACGACGTATCCGCGCAAAGCTTAAAAACAACGGAAAGGCAATCAGGAAGCGCAGGCCCGCGGCTGTCAGCGGCGGCACACTTTCAACCGCAATTTTAATCCCCAGCCACGTAGTGCCCCAGCTCAGGCAAACAATCAGGAACAGCGCACTGGTCACCCATGCGGCCATTCGTTGTTTCGCACGGGTTGAAGTGGCAGGTATGGCAATTGACATGATGTAGCTCCCTGAATGCTGGAATTGACCTGGTGCTGGAATAGGTCTATCCCTGATTGAACCTGTTTCAAGCACGCTATTCGGGGGATGTAATGACTGTCAAAGTAAGTATTGCCATGGTGTCAATCCTCCGCGACGGCCTCGCCAATGGCGTGGGCGTGAAATACAAACGCCTGGCTGACGCTGTTCAGAAAGGAATCGAAGAAGGGCTGATCGATGCGGGTAGCAAGCTGCCGCCCCATCGGCTGCTGGCCGATAGCCTGGGCGTCACCATCGGTACGATCAGCCGAGCCTATGGCGAGTTGGAGCGCGTGGGTTTGGTCGTCGCTCGTGTAGGAGACGGTACTTACGTACGTCAGCGTGGGATGGAACGACCGAGAGATAGCGGGTTTCGTAATGTCAGCGATGAACCGCAAGTCTTCCTCGATATGAGTCGGAATCAACCGATCCCGGGGCAGGAAGCGGGCTTCCTGAGCCAGAGCCTGCAAGTGCTGGCCAGTGATCCACGCACCTTGCAGCAATTGACCGGGTATACCGCTGAGAGTGGATTGCTCCGGCATCGGGAGGCCGGTGCGCTTTGGCTGAGTCATCAGGCATTTGTCCCGAGCGCCGAACAAGTCGTGTGCGTCAACGGCGGCCAGCACGGCCTGTTATGCGCGCTGATGGGCTTGCTCAAGGCGGGCGACACCTTGGTGACTGAGCATCTGACTTACCCAGGATTGATTGGTGTCGCTCGCCAACTGGGGATCAAGCTGATGGGTGCCGAGATGGATGGCGAAGGGTTGTTGCCCTCGGCGCTGGAGGACATTTGCCGTCAGCATCGGGTGTCTGCGTTGTACTGCACGCCGACCCTCCAGAATCCTACAGCCGCCGTGATGTCGGTCCAACGCAGGGAGGCGATTGCTGAGGTGTGCCGGCAGCACAATTTATTGATTTTCGAAGATGAGGCTCATGCCGTTTTGGCACGACAACGTCCGTTGCCGCTGAGTAACTTCGCCCCGGAGCGCTCGGTGTTGATCGGCAGCCTGAGCAAGGCGGTTTCGGCGGGTTTGCGGATCGGTTTTTTACATGCGCCACAACCGTTGATCGGGCGTTTGCACGCGGCGGTTCGTGGGACGAGCTGGATGGCGAATCCATTGGCAATGGAGGTGGCGAGCCGATGGATAGAAAACGGGACCGCCGAGCAGTTGTTGAGTCAGCAGATTGCTGAAATAACCCGGCGCAAAGCGCTGGTCAGTGGCGCGCTGGAGGGGCTGGTCTATACGTCCCATGCCCACAGTCCGCATTTCTGGATCGAGGTGCCCGAGCCTTGGCGCGCCTCGCAAATCGCCGCTGAGCTCAAGGAAGAAAACTATCTGGTGGCGACAGCGGAGGCGTTCGCAGTCGGGCATGCGGCGGTGCCGCAATGTATACGGGCGAGTGTGTGTAATTCGGCGGGGGATGATCGGTTGTTGCTGAGTGGGTTTGAGGCGTTGGCAGCGGCACTGAAGGAGACCGTGTGATCGTTCATCGCGAGCAAGCTTTGCTCCCACAGATTCCATGTCGTGCCTGAATGATCTGGCACACTAAAAACCTGTGGGAGCAAGGCTTGCCCCGGGCGGCGTTCCGACGATGGCGGTTCAGCAGGCGCTACGGATCTACCTGAGCTACAGAATTATTTGAAGCGTCGCTCCACGCCTTTCTCCACCAGAATTTTCGCCGAGATCTCCTCCACCGAGAAATGCGTGGAGTTGATGTGCGGGATGTTCTCGCGGCGGAACAGGTTTTCCACTTCGCGCACTTCGAATTCGCACTGGGCGTAGCTCGAGTAACGGCTGTTGGGCTTGCGCTCGTTGCGGATCGCGGTGAGGCGATCCGGGTCGATGGTCAGGCCGAACAGCTTGTGCTGGTGGGCGCGCAGGGCCGCCGGAAGTTGCAGGCGTTCCATGTCGTCTTCGGTCAGCGGATAGTTGGCCGCACGGATACCGAATTGCATGGCCATGTACAGGCAGGTCGGGGTCTTTCCACAACGCGACACGCCGACCAGAATCAGGTCGGCCTTGTCGTAGTAGTGCGTGCGGGCACCGTCATCGTTGTCCAGGGCAAAGTTCACGGCCTCGATGCGCTCCATGTAATTGGAGTTGGTGCCGATCGAATGGGATTTGCCGACGGTATAGGAAGAATGCTCGGTCAGTTCCTGCTCGAGCGGCGCCAGGAACGTCGAGAAAATGTCGATCATGAAACCATTGGAGGTTGCGAGGATCTCACGGATGTCCTGATTGACGATGGTGTCGAAAATGATGGGCCGGAAGCCGTCGGTTTCGGCGGCTTTGTTGATTTGTTGTACCATGGCCCGCGCTTTATCCACGTTGTCGATGTACGGTCGCGTGAATTTGCTGAAGGTAATGTTTTCGAACTGCGCCAGAAGGCTTTGGCCGAGGGTTTCGGCTGTGATGCCGGTGCCGTCGGAAATAAAGAAAGCAGATCGTTTCATTTGCACCTTGGGCCTTAAGCTAATGAGCATTCTTGGATATGATAGGCGCGATTTGCTGGCCGCCAGTGGTCCGCATTCTCACTTATTTTCCAGGTCCAGGCCATATAGCCCGCAAACGCTCCTTTTGAGCAGCCGGCTTCTGAGCTTTTCCAACACAGTTAGTGGAGAGATCACCTTGGTAGAGTACGTAGTTTCCCTCGACAAGCTCGGCAAAGACGACGTTGAGCACGTGGGGGGCAAGAACGCATCCCTGGGCGAGATGATCAGTAACCTTGCAGGTGCCGGTGTATCGGTGCCCGGTGGCTTCGCCACGACAGCTCAGGCTTATCGTGATTTTCTGGAACTGAGCGGCCTTAACGATCAGATCCACGCCGCCCTCGACGCCCTGGACGTCGACGATGTCAACGCCCTCGCCAAGACCGGTGCCCAGATCCGTCAGTGGATCATGGAAGCCGAGTTCCCCGAGAAGCTCAACGCCGAGATCCGTACCGCGTTCGCCACGCTGTCGGCCGGCAACCTTGACATGGCCGTGGCCGTGCGTTCTTCCGCTACCGCCGAAGACTTGCCGGACGCCTCCTTTGCCGGTCAGCAGGAAACTTTCTTGAACATCCGTGGCGTCGAAAACGTTATTCGCGCCGCCAAGGAAGTGTTCGCGTCGCTGTTCAACGATCGCGCCATTTCCTACCGTGTGCACCAGGGCTTCGACCACAAGCTGGTGGCCCTGTCGGCCGGTGTGCAGCGTATGGTTCGTTCCGAAACCGGCACCGCCGGCGTGATGTTTACCCTCGACACCGAGTCGGGCTTCCGTGACGTGGTGTTCATCACCGGCGCCTACGGCCTGGGTGAGACCGTTGTTCAAGGCGCGGTGAACCCGGATGAGTTCTATGTCCACAAAGGCACGCTGGCAGCCGGTCGTCCGGCTATCCTGCGTCGCAACCTGGGCAGCAAGGCCATCAAGATGATCTACGGCGAAGTCGCCACGGCCGGCAAGTCGGTCAAGACCATCGACGTCGACAAGGCTGATCGCGCACGGTTCTGCCTGAGCGACGCCGAAGTCAGCGAACTGGCCAAGCAAGCGATGATCATCGAGAAGCACTACCAGTGCCCGATGGACATCGAATGGGCCAAAGACGGCGACGACGGCAAGCTCTACATCGTTCAGGCCCGTCCTGAAACCGTGAAGAGCCGCACCCAGGCCAACGTCATGGAACGTTACCTGTTGAAAGAAACCGGCACCGTGCTGGTTGAAGGTCGCGCCATCGGCCAGCGCATCGGCGCCGGTAAGGTCCGCATCATCAAGGACGTGTCCGAGATGGACAAGGTCCAGCCAGGCGACGTACTGGTTTCCGACATGACCGATCCGGACTGGGAACCGGTCATGAAGCGCGCCAGCGCCATCGTCACCAACCGTGGCGGTCGTACCTGCCACGCGGCGATCATCGCTCGCGAGCTGGGCATCCCGGCCGTTGTCGGTTGCGGCAACGCTACCCAGCTGCTGAAAGACGGCCAGGGCGTCACCGTTTCCTGCGCTGAAGGCGATACCGGCTACATCTTCGAAGGCGAGCTGGGCTTCGATATCAAGAAAAACTCCGTCGATGCCATGCCTGATCTGCCGTTCAAGATCATGATGAACGTCGGCAACCCGGATCGCGCCTTCGACTTCGCGCAACTGCCGAACGCAGGTGTGGGCCTGGCCCGTCTGGAGTTCATCATCAACCGCATGATCGGCGTGCACCCCAAGGCGCTGCTGAACTACGCCGGGCTGCCGCAGGACATCAAGGACAGCGTCGACAAGCGCATTGCCGGCTACGACGATCCAGTCGGTTTCTACGTCGAGAAGCTGGTTGAAGGCATCAGCACCCTGGCTGCTGCGTTCACACCGAAAAAAGTTATCGTGCGTCTGTCGGACTTCAAGTCCAACGAATACGCGAACCTGATCGGCGGCAAGCTCTACGAGCCGGAAGAAGAAAACCCGATGCTGGGCTTCCGTGGCGCTTCGCGTTACATCAGCGAATCGTTCCGTGACTGCTTCGAACTCGAATGCCGCGCCCTCAAGCGCGTGCGCAACGAGATGGGCCTGACCAACGTTGAAATCATGGTGCCGTTCGTCCGCACCCTGGGCGAAGCGAGCCAGGTCATCGACCTGTTGGCGGAAAACGGTCTGAAGCGTGGCGAAAACGGCCTGCGCATCATCATGATGTGCGAACTGCCGTCCAACGCGATCCTGGCTGAAGAATTCCTCGAGTTCTTCGACGGTTTCTCCATTGGCTCCAACGACCTGACCCAACTGACCCTGGGCCTGGACCGTGACTCCGGCATCATCGCGCACCTGTTCGATGAGCGTAATCCGGCGGTCAAGAAGCTGCTGGCCAACGCCATTGCCGCGTGCAACAAGGCCGGTAAGTACATCGGCATTTGCGGTCAGGGTCCTTCGGACCATCCTGACCTCGCCAAGTGGCTGATGGAACAGGGCATTGAAAGTGTTTCGCTGAACCCTGATTCCGTACTGGAAACCTGGTTCTTCCTGGCTGAAGGTCAAGCGCAGGCTTGATGGTGTGAACGGGCCGCTCACTGTAGGAGCAAGGCTTGCCCGCGATGGCGTTATCAAAATCGCCATCGCCAGCAAGCTGTGCTCCTACGGGGGGTAGCCGTTTTTGAGTTTCAAGTAGGGCGGGCTCCTCTGGATGCCGCCCTTTTTTGTGCAAGAGCATTATGCAAAGCAGCAGCAACCTATTTCCTGTCGCCCTGATCAGCGCCGAGCGGCGCGGTGATCTGAGCGAAGACGTCTATCGTTTGAAACCCGCCAACAGCCCTGACGGCACCGTCGAGCTGGCTGTGACGCGGCTTGGCATGGCGGACGAGTCATCCGTGCGCGGCGTGCCGGTCATTTTGCTGCATGGCAGCTTTTCCAATCGACGGTTCTGGTTTTCCCCGAAAGGGCTGGGCCTGGGTGCTTATCTGACACGCCTCGGTTTTGATGTATGGATTCCGGAGATGCGCGGTCACGGCCTGTCTCAGCGCAACCAGAATTATCGCAAGAACCGTGTTGCCGACTACGCCCGTTACGATCTGCCTGCCATCGGTGCCTTCGTGCACGAGCAGAGTGGTCAGGCGCCGCACTGGATCGGCCATTCACTGGGCGGCATCACCCTCGCAGCGGCGCTGGGTGGGCAGTACATTGACGAGTCTGTCGTGGCTTCTGCGGCGTTCTTTGGTACTCAGGTCAGCCGTACCTACTGGCCGCTGAAGATTCCGCCAGTGGAGTGGAGCGGGCGCTTCATTCTCAAGCGTTTTGCCCAACTGTCCGGTTCTCGCCTCAAACGCGGCCCGGAAGACGAACCCATCGGTCTGGCCCTGGAAAGCATGCGTTGGTACGGCCTGTTCGGGCGTTTTGGCGACGCGGACAAGGATTGGTGGGCAGGGCTGGCCGACGTTCACGTGCCGGTGCTGACCGTCAGTGCAGCGGGCGATCATCAGGACCCGACGTGGGCGTGTCGCAAGCTGTTCGATCAGATCGGCTCCGAAAACAAGCAATTTATCAACCTGGGTCGTGAACAAGGCTTCGGCGACAATTTTGGTCATGTCGAGATGCTGGTCAGCAAAGCGGCCCAGGCCGAGGTGTGGCCGCTGGTGGCGCGATGGCTGGCAGATCAGCAGGCGCCTTTACTGAGTCAGAACCCGGATCTGGCTACGGCAAGCTGACGCCAATGCTCTAACAAGGGCATTTCGCTCTGATCGGCTTGCGGCTAAGATATGACGCATCAAGCTGTTCCGGTCACTTTGCGACATCCTCGATTGTCTTCCTCTTTACAGGAGTTTCTCGATGAACCATTACATCACGCCTGACTTGTGCGACGCCTATCCAGAGCTGGTACAGGTGCTGGAACCGATGTTCAGCAATTTCGGAGGCCGTGATTCCTTCGGCGGTGAGATCGTTACCGTCAAGTGCTTCGAAGACAACTCGCGGGTGAAGGAACAGGTCGAACTCAAAGGCGATGGCAAGGTGTTGGTTGTTGACGGTGGCGGTTCACTGCGTCATGCGCTGCTGGGCGACATGCTGGCTGAAAAAGCCGCCAAGAACGGTTGGGAAGGACTGGTGATCTACGGTTGCATCCGCGACGTCGATATCATCGCACAGACCGATCTGGGCGTTCAGGCGCTCGCCAGCCACCCGAGAAAGTCCGACCGACGCGGCCTCGGCGACCTCAATGTCGCGGTGACGTTCGCTGGCGTCACCTTCCACCCGGGCCAATACATTTATGCGGATAACAACGGCGTAATCATCTCGCCGAGCCCGCTGAAAATGCCGGAATAGGCACCGTTGGTTCTGGTTTCGAGAATGGGGTGAGGATGTTCGAGGAAGAAAACGCGCAGTGGGGGCTGGTGCATGCTCTGGTGCTGGATGGAAAAGGCGGTGCGCGTTCGATAGCCCGGACTGAACTCGACGAGTTGCAGCTGCAGGCCCATGAAAGCCTGTGGCTGCACTGGGATCGCAGTCACCCGCAAACCCAGACCTGGCTGCGTAAAGACAGTGGTCTGAGTGAATTCAGTTGTGACCTGCTGCTTGAAGAAAACACCCGGCCGCGGCTGTTGCCATTGCCGGATTTCGAGTTGCTGCTGTTTTTGCGCGGGGTCAACCTCAACCCGGGTGCCGAGCCGGAAGACATGGTCTCGGTACGGATTTTCGGATCGGCGCAACGGGTCATCTCCCTGCGTCTGCGTCCTTTGCGAGCCACTGACGAGTTGCTGGTGCAACTCACAGAAGGCAAAGGCCCGAAAACCGCCTCTGAACTCATCCTTTATATGGCGCAGTACCTAACCAACAAGGTGCAGGATCTGGTCAGTTGCCTCTCGGAAGTGGTCGATGAGGAAGAAGAAAAACTGGATGCCGACGAACGGTACACTCCCGAGCACGGTGCCATTTTGCAGATCCGTCGCAGGGCTGCAGCGCTGAAGCGATTCCTTGCTCCGCAGCGCGATATTTTCGGTCAGTTGACGCGTATAAAACTGCCCTGGTTTGTCGACGACGACGGTGATTACTGGAACGAGCTGAACAACAGTCTGACCCGTTATCTGGAAGAGCTGGAATTGACGCGGGAGCGGGTGGGGCTGGTCCTGGAGGCTGAAGACCGGCGATTGAGCGTGCGTATGAACCGCACGATGTATCGCTTCGGGATCATCACCGGGATCTTTTTGCCGATGAGTTTTCTGACCGGTCTGTTGGGTATCAACGTTGGCGGAATTCCATTCTCCGCGAGCCCTTATGGTTTCCTGATTGCGTGTCTGATGATGGTCTCGGTAGCGCTCGGGCAATGGTGGTTATTCCGACGTTTGCGTTGGGTCTGACGATGCGTCATGTGACCCGGCGAAATTTGATCGCGTCTTTCACAGACATCACGAGAGGTGCGTATGCACGATCCGTTTGAACAGTCTTTGCGCGACATGCTCAAGGCATCACCGTCCACCCGGGACGACGATGCGTGCCTTGGCCGTGTATTGAAAACCGCCAACCGCCAGGTCGGTGCCGGTGATCTGTTCAGCCTGCTGGGCCGCTGGTTGCCCGCGCTGATGATTGCCTTGAATAACGGATCGGCCCACATTTCGCCGGTTTCCCGTCACCGCAAACCTACTGTTCGCACTGCTGATAAGGCTGATTGAATATGGAACTTGATCTCTGGACTCAGAGCCTCGTCACTGCAATGACTGCGTTGTGGACCAAGATTGCGAACTTCATCCCGAACCTGTTCGGCGCACTGGTTGTGCTGCTGTTGGGCTTCGTGGTGGCCAAGTTGCTGGACACTTTGCTTTCCAAATTGTTGGCCAAACTGGGCCTTGATCGCCTGATGGGAGGCACCGGGCTGACCAAGCTGCTGTCCCGCGCCGGACTTCAAGTACCGATCTCGACACTGATCGGCAAGATCGTCTATTGGTTCGTTCTGCTGATTTTTCTTGTTTCTGCTGCGGAATCTCTTGGACTTGAGCGAGTCTCAGCTACGCTAGATATGCTTGCGCTGTATTTGCCGAAAGTATTCGGCGCCGCGCTGGTGTTGCTGGTAGGGGTTTTGCTGGCGCAACTGGCCAATGGCCTGGTGCGTGGCGCGGCTGAAGGTGTAGGGCTGGATTATGCGTCGGGCCTGGGGCGAATCGCTCAGGGCCTGGTCATCATCATCAGTATTTCGGTCGCGATCAGCCAGTTGGAGGTCAAGACTGACCTGCTCAACCATGTGATTGTGATTGTATTGATTACCGTTGGTCTGGCTGTAGCGCTGGCCATGGGATTGGGAAGCCGGGAAATTGCCGGTCAGATTCTTGCGGGAATCTATGTGCGTGAGTTGTATCAGGTTGGGCAAGAAGTGCGTGTTGGCGAGGTCGAAGGTCAGATCGAAGAGATCGGCACGGTTAAAACCACATTGCTGACCGACGAGGGTGAGCTAGTCTCTCTCTCCAATCGGATTCTCCTGGAGCAGCATGTGAGTAGCCGCTAATCCGGCAAACCCTGCTAATGTATGCCGCCGCAAAATGTCCTGAAAAGGCTGCGGCGGACATTGACCTGACTGTCGGCCCGACTTGTTTTGAATAAAGCTCAATCGCTCTCCACGCGCTACGACCCCCGCGAGCTCTCTGATGAGGAGTTGGTCGCGCGCTCGCATACCGAGCTGTTTCACGTAACGCGCGCCTATGAAGAATTGATGCGGCGTTACCAACGAACATTATTTAACGTCTGTGCACGATATCTTGGGAACGATCGCGACGCGGACGATGTCTGTCAGGAAGTGATGTTGAAGGTGTTGTATGGACTGAAGAACTTCGAGGGGAAATCGAAGTTCAAGACATGGCTATATAGCATCACGTACAACGAATGCATCACGCAGTATCGGAAGGAACGGCGAAAGCGTCGCTTGATGGATGCTTTGAGTCTTGACCCCCTCGAGGAGGCGTCTGAAGAAAAGGCGCCGAACCCTGAGGAAAAGGGTGGACTTGATCGCTGGCTGGTGTATGTGAACCCGATCGACCGCGAAATTCTGGTGCTACGATTTGTCGCAGAGCTGGAGTTTCAGGAGATCGCAGACATCATGCACATGGGTTTGAGTGCGACAAAAATGCGTTACAAACGTGCTCTAGACAAATTGCGTGAGAAATTTGCAGGCGTTGCTGAAACTTACTTCAGCGCTAATATCTCTTACGTGTAGGCAAGTTCTGATAGACTTGCCGCCGAGTTGTCCCCCGGTTT
>Ga0160470_100070_pt1 | contig 138607 bp, 129 predicted proteins | sample HID1973I_E11MG_FD_108214 | JGI IMG/M metagenome (GOLD analysis project Ga0160470, IMG submission 108214) | Enriched mosquito-associated microbial communities from UW Madison campus, WI, USA - HID1973I_E11 MG | ecosystem: Host-associated > Arthropoda: Insects > Digestive system > Unclassified ... | reverse complement strand
GTCGGAGCGATCAAGCGCCATGGGGTTCTCCAGTGGAATGCGTAGGGCATGCGCCGTACGTCAGATTGCGGAACACTACACGCTTTAAACGGTCATAAGGCCGCGAACGTCGAGGGTAGTGCTCGGAAAAACAGCCAATTTAACATATTGGCTCCTTGCCCAAAATCCCTGTCGTTGTTAGAGTTTGCCGCACTTTTTTACCCACGCGTTCCCTAGGGTCCCTTTCCCATGTTCAAGAAACTGCGTGGCATGTTTTCCATCGATCTCTCCATTGACCTGGGCACTGCCAACACCCTAATTAACGTGCGCGAGCGCGGAATCGTCCTGAATGAGCAATCGGTTATGGCCATTCGGACACACGGTAACCAGAAAAGTGTCGTTGCCGTTGGCACCGATGCCAAGCGCATGCTCGGCCGTACGCCGGGCAACATTGCTGCCATTCGTCCGATGAAAGACGGCGTGATCGCTGACTTCAGCGTCTGCGAAAAGATGCTGCAATACTTTATTAACAAGGTTCACGAAAACAGCTTTCTGCAGCCTAGCCCGCGTGTGTTGATCTGCGTTCCATGCAAATCCACTCAGGTTGAGCGTCGCGCCATCCGTGAATCGGCCCTGGGTGCCGGTGCTCGTGAAGTGTTCCTGATCGAAGAGCCAATGGCCGCTGCGATCGGCGCCGGCTTGCCGGTTGAGGAAGCCCGCGGTTCGATGGTTGTCGACATCGGTGGTGGTACTACCGAAATCGCACTGATTTCCCTGAACGGTGTGGTTTACGCTGAATCCGTGCGAGTTGGCGGCGACCGCTTCGACGAAGCGATCATCACCTACGTGCGTCGCAACTACGGCAGCCTGATCGGTGAATCCACCGCCGAGCGCATCAAGCAGGAAATCGGTACGGCCTACCCGGGCGGCGAAGTGCGCGAAGTTGATGTTCGCGGTCGCAACCTGGCGGAAGGCGTTCCTCGTGCCTTTACCCTGAACTCGAATGAAGTGCTGGAAGCTCTGCAAGAGTCTCTGGCTACCATCGTTCAGGCTGTGAAAAGCGCGCTGGAGCAATCGCCTCCGGAGCTGGCTTCCGATATCGCCGAGCGTGGCCTGGTACTGACCGGTGGTGGCGCCTTGCTGCGTGACCTCGACAAGTTGCTGGCCCAGGAAACCGGTCTGCCAGTCATCGTTGCCGAAGACCCGCTGACATGTGTTGCTCGCGGCGGCGGCCGTGCATTGGAAATGATGGATAAACACACCATGGATCTGCTTTCCAGCGAGTAAGTCGTTGGCTTGCATCTATGCTGTTGAGCGCGCAGGCAGCACTTTGCAGTGCTGCCTGTTGGCGTTTATCTTCTGTCAGTCTGCATCCAGGCCGGTTTGATGCCGTATGAATAAAGAAAACATTTGCCTGGGAGGAGCGGCTTATTAAACCGCTTTTCACCAAAGGGCCTTCACTGGGCGTGCGCTTGTTGGTGCTGGTCGTGCTATCGGTCGCGCTGATGGTGGTCGATGCCCGCTTCACACTGTTCAAGCCGGTGCGTAGCCAAATGTCGCTGGTACTGATGCAGTCCTACTGGATCACCGACCTGCCACAGCGGTTATGGCAGGGTGTGGCCAGCCAGTTTGGCAGCCGGACCGAACTCGTCGCCGAAAACGAAAAACTCAAGACTGAAAACCTGCTGTTGCAGGGCCGCATGCAAAAGCTTGCAGCCCTGACCGAGCAGAACGTTCGGCTGCGCGAGTTGCTCAACTCCTCGGCACTGGTCAATGAAAAGGTCGAAGTCGCCGAGTTGATCGGCATGGACCCCAACCCCTTCACCCATCGCATCATCATCAACAAAGGTGAGCGCGACGGTGTGGTCCTCGGCCAGCCGGTGCTCGACGCCCGTGGCCTGATGGGCCAGGTGGTGGAGTTGATGCCCTACACCTCCCGCGTCCTGCTGCTGACCGACACGACCCACAGCATCCCGGTGCAAGTGAACCGTAACGGTCTGCGGGCGATTGCCAGCGGCACCGGCAATCCGGAACGCCTGGAATTGCGTCACGTCGCAGATACCGCCGACATCAAGGAAGGTGATCTGCTGGTCAGCTCCGGCCTGGGTCAGCGCTTCCCGGCGGGTTATCCCGTAGCGACGGTCAAGGAAGTGATTCACGATTCCGGTCAACCCTTCGCCATTGTTCGGGCCGTACCCACTGCCGCATTGAACCGCAGCCGCTACTTGCTGTTGGTGTTCAGCGACGGTCGTACAGCCGAAGAACGCGCCAATGAAGCCGCCCAGGCTCAGGAGGCGCTGGATCAGTATGGTGGTGGTCCGGTTATTCCTCCCACCGTATCGAAGCCGGCCATTGTGCCTGCAGCGGTAGCGGCTCCTGCCGCTCCTGTAACGCCGGCTGCCGCAACACCGGCAACACCGGTAGCGCCAGCGACCCCGGCCAAACCTGCCGCATCCAAACCTCCTGCCAAACCACCCGCTGCCGCCAAGCCTGCTGCCAAACCGCCTGTCTCCGCGCCGGCTTCCACTGGGGGACGAGAATAATGGTTGGTGCAACTGCTTCCCGAAATGGCTGGATTGTCTGGCTGACGTTTGCCATCGGCATGCTGCTCAGCGTTTCACCATTACCGCAGTTCATGGAAATTCTCCGTCCTTTATGGCTGGCACTGCTGCTGGCCTTCTGGGCGTTGGCGATGCCGCAGAAAGTCGGCATGGTCACTGCGTGGTGCCTGGGCCTTGCTGAAGACGTGCTGTATGGCACCTTGCTGGGGCAAAACGCGTTGATCCTGACACTCATCACCTTCCTGGTGCTGTCGCTGCAACAGCGCCTGCGGATGTTCCCGATGTGGCAGCAAAGCCTGGTGATCCTGGTGATCTTCGGCCTCGCACAACTTGTTCAATTGTGGCTCAGTGCCCTGACCGGCAATCGTCAGCCAACGTTGGCGCTGGTATTGCCGGCATTGGTCAGTGCCTTGCTCTGGCCATGGATCAGCTACGGTTTGCGCGGTTTGCGTCGACGCTACAAAATCAATTAATCCGGTCAGGCATTGGCCTGCACCTGTGACCTGTCTCGCCAATAAGGAACAGCATTTGTGAGACAGGGCACTGGACAGGGAGATGTCGTGATGAAACACCTTTACCTCGCCTCAGGCTCACCACGTCGCCGCGAACTGCTCACGCAGATTGGCGTGCCGTTCTCCGCCATCAGCGCGGACATCGATGAAACCCCTCTGATTCATGAATCCCCATCGGCTTATGTAGAGCGCTTGGCGCGCGGCAAAGCCGTGGCCGGGCATAGCGCAGTCCTGTCCGCCGCAGAGTGTTGCGTGCTGGGTGCCGATACTGCCGTGGTGCTGGACGGGAAAATTCTTGGCAAGCCGGTGGACGAAGCTGACGCGTGCGCCATGCTTATGATGTTGTCCGGACGTGAACATGAAGTTCTGACAGCCATTGCACTGCTTGATGGAGAGCGATGCGAGTCGAGGGTGGTGCGCAGTCAGGTGCGTTTTCGCAACATCAGTCCTGAAGAAGCAGCGGCCTACTGGGTCAGCGGTGAGCCTCGGGACAAGGCGGGTGGCTATGGCATTCAGGGGCTCGGCGCGGTGTTCGTCGCGCAGCTGAATGGCAGCTACTCGGCGGTAGTCGGATTACCGCTGTGCGAAACCGCAGAACTGCTGGGCCATTTCGGCATACCCTGTTGGCAATCCCTTAACGCGCTCTTAGCGTCGTAATGACAAGATGCGGCCATTATCGTGAACATGCCTGAACGAGACCCTGCCATGAGTGAAGAGATCCTGATCAACATCACGCCGATGGAATCGCGCGTGGCGGTGGTTGAAAACGGTGTCCTGCAAGAAGTTCATGTCGAGCGCACGCAAAAGCGCGGGATCGTCGGCAACATCTATAAAGGCAAGGTCGTGCGGGTACTGCCAGGTATGCAGGCGGCCTTCGTCGACATCGGCCTGGACCGTGCCGCCTTCATTCACGCCTCGGAAATTTCCCTGCGAGAAGGCCCGGCGGTCGAGAGCATCAGCGCGCTGGTTCACGAAGGACAAAGCCTGGTCGTGCAAGTCACCAAGGATCCCATCGGCTCCAAAGGCGCGCGCCTGACGACGCAATTGTCGATTCCATCGCGTTACCTGGTGTACATGCCGCGCACCGCGCACGTCGGTATCTCGCTGAAAATCGAAGACGAAGCCGAGCGTGAACGACTCAAGCAAGTGGTGACCGATTGCGTGGCCAAGGAAGGTATCAAGGAAGCCGGCGGGTTCATCTTGCGGACTGCGGCTGAAGGCGCCGGCGCCGATGAAATCCTGATGGACATCCGCTACCTGCGCAGGCTCTGGGACCAGATCAACGACCAGATAAAAACCATCAGCGCACCCAGTGTGATCTACGAAGACCTCGGCCTGGCATTACGTACCTTGCGCGACCTGGTCAGCCCGAAGATCGAGAAGATCCGCATCGATTCCCGGGAAACCTTCCAGAAAACCACGCAGTTCGTCGCCGAACTGATGCCGGAAATCGCCGATCGTCTGGAACACTACCCTGGCGAGCGCCCGATTTTTGATCTGTACGGCGTTGAAGACGAAATCCAGAAAGCCCTCGAGCGTAAAGTCCCGCTCAAATCCGGTGGCTACCTGGTGGTGGATCCGGCGGAAGCCATGAGCACCATCGACGTCAACACCGGGGCATTCGTCGGTCATCGCAACCTTGAAGAAACCATCTTCAAGACCAACCTCGAGGCGGCAACCGCCATCGCTCGGCAACTGCGCCTGCGCAACCTCGGCGGGATCATCATCATCGATTTCATCGACATGGAAGATGAAGAGCACCAGCGGCAGGTGTTGCGCACGCTCGAGAAGCAGCTGGAGCGCGATCACGCCAAGACCAACATTATCGGCATTACCGAGTTGGGCCTGGTGCAGATGACCCGCAAGCGCACCCGCGAAAGCCTCGAGCAAGTGCTGTGCGAGCCCTGCAGCAGCTGCCAGGGTCGCGGCAAGCTCAAGACGCCGGAAACCGTTTGCTACGAAATCTTCCGCGAAATTCTCCGTGAGGCTCGCGCCTATCAGGCGGAAGGCTATCGTGTATTGGCGAACCAGAAAGTTGTCGATCGTCTGCTCGATGAAGAGTCGGGCAATGTCGCGGAACTGGAAGGATTTATCGGTCGCACCATTCGGTTCCAGGTGGAAACCATGTATTCCCAGGAACAATACGACGTGGTGCTGCTCTGAAACGCTATGTTGCAAACCGACTAGAACAGCTGGCCTCAGCTTTTTGCAGTTTTAACGCCATGGGAGCCAACTGACATGGACCGTCTGACACGCATATTGGCCGCACTGACCCGCTGGGGTCTGGGCCTGTGCGCGTTGGTTCTGGTGTTGATGGCGCTTTACGTCAGCCTCGGCCGGGAGCTGACACCGCTGGTTGCCGAATATCGGGCCGAAGTCGAGGACAAGGCCGGTGCTGCCCTGGGCATGCCGCTGCACATCGGTGAACTGGAAGGAAACTGGAGCGGTTTTGCGCCCATCCTTCTTGCTCACGATGTGATGGTAGGTGAAGGCGCCAATTCGCTGCGTCTGGATCAGGTGCGCGCCGTGCCTGACCTGTGGGCCAGTTTGCTGGCTCGTGAAGTCCGCATCGCTCATCTCGAACTCAACGGCCTGAAGATCAGCCTCAAGGAAGGCGAGGACGGTCATTGGGCGCTGGAAGGTTTGCCGGTCCGGCAGGATCAACCGCTGGATCCGGAGCAGTTGCTCAATCGCATGCAGATGGTTCAGCAGCTGTCGATTCTCGACAGCCAGGTGACCTTGCAACCACTGGATCATCCACCGCTGACTCTGACGTACGTCGGCGTAAATCTGAAAACCGGCGCTACACGCCAACGAATCGATGCCCGACTGACCCTGCCCGATGGTCAGCCAGTGGCCTTGAGCTTGCGCACCCGCATCCGCGCCAGCGATTGGCGGAATGGCGAAGCCGATGCCTACCTCAGCCTGCCGCAAAGTGATTGGTCGAAATGGCTGCCTGAGCGTCTCACCCGGCAGTGGAATTTTTCCGAGATCAAGGCCGGGGGAGAACTCTGGTTCAACTGGAACAAGGGCGCTCTGCAAAGTGGCGCCATCCGGTTGAATGCACCGCAACTCAAGGGTGCCTACGCCGAGCGCAAACCGGTCCAGATCAACAACCTGGCGCTCAACGGCTATTTTCAACGCAGTTCCGAAGGCGTCCTGGTGACGCTGGACTCTTTGTCGATGAACCTCGGCGAAACCCGCTGGGAGACCCGTTTGCAGCTCAAGCAGACTTCAGCGACTGACAAGTCCGATGAACTGTGGCACCTGCAAGCCGATCGTCTGGACCTCACGCCGCTGACCCCGCTATTGAACTCGCTGGGACCACTGCCCGAAGGCGTGGCGACGGCGGTTGAGCGTCTCAAGGTCACGGGTGGCCTGCGTAACGTGCTGATCGACTTCCGGCCCATCGCGACAGACAACAGCAAGTTCAGCTTTGCCGCCAACCTCGACCGCGTAGGCTTCGATGCGTACCACGGCGCTCCAGCGGCGCGTAATGTGAGTGGCAGCATCAGCGGCGACCTGGGTCAGGGCGAGCTGCGCATGGACAGCAAGGATTTTTCCCTGCACCTCGATCCGATTTTCGCCAAGCCGTGGCAATACATTCAGGCCAACGCCCGATTGACCTGGAAGCTCGACAAAGAAGGTTTCACCCTGATCGCGCCCTACCTGAAGGTCCTGGGCGAAGAGGGCAAGATTGCCGGCGATTTTCTGATCCGCCTGCATTTCGACCATACCCAGGAAGACTACATGGACCTGCGGGTCGGCCTTGTGGATGGCGATGGCAAATACACGGCGAAATACTTGCCTGAGGTGCTGAGCCCGGCCCTGGACGAATGGCTGCGCACCGCCATTCACAAAGGGGCCGTGGACGAAGGATTCTTCCAGTATCAGGGCTCGCTGAACCATGGCGCCGCTGACACTGCGCGCAGCATCAGCCTGTTTTTCAAGGTTCACGACGCAGAACTGGCTTTCCAGCCGGGTTGGCCACATGTAAGCAAAGTCAGCGGCGACGTGTTCATCGAAGACAGCGGTGTGCGAATTCTCGCCAGCAAGGGGCAATTGCTCGACACCCAGGTTCGCGATATCTACGTCAACATTCCCCACGTCCCTGCCGGCAAGAACAGTCATCTGTTCCTCGATGGCGCATTCTCTGGCGTGCTGGGCGATGGTCTGAAGATCCTCCAGACAGCACCGATAGGTACTGCGGAGACCTTTGCCGGTTGGGAAGGCGAGGGCGAGCTGCAAGGTAAGTTGAAACTGGATATTCCGCTGGCCAAAGGCGAGCAACCGCAGATCCTTGTCGACTTCAAGACTGCCAAGGCACGACTGAAATTACGCGACCCCGCCTTGGAGCTGACGCAGCTCAAGGGGGATTTCCGTTTCGACAGCGCCAAGGGGCTGAGCGGGCAAAACATTTCGGCGCGCGCTTTCGATAAACCGGTGAGTGCACAGATTTTTGCGGACGGCAGCGCGGGTAATCTCAAGACCCGTGTGACGGCATCGGGTCAGGTGGAGGTCAAGAAACTCACGGAGTGGCTGAGCGTCACCCAGCCATTGCCGGTGTCCGGCCTGATTCCTTATCAACTGCAACTGAACATCGGCGGCCCTGACAGCCAGTTACTGATCAGCTCCAACCTCAAAGGCGTTGCCGTTGATTTGCCGGCTCCTTTCGGTATGACGGCTGACACGGGGCGCGACACGACATTCCGCATGACCCTTCAAGGCGCGGAACGGCGCTACTGGGTCAATTACGGCGAGTTGGCGAACTTTACCTATGAAGGGTCGGCCGGAAACTTCGCCGACGGTCGTGGTGAATTGCTGCTTGGTGGCGGACAAGCGGTTGTGCCGGGTGCCAAGGGCCTTCGAGTACGGGGCACGTTGTCGGAACTGGATGTGGGCCCCTGGAAAGACCTGGCGGACAAATACGCCGGCCAGGATCCGGGAGGGAGTGCCAAACAGTTGCTCAGCAGCGCGGACTTGAAAATCGGCAAGCTCAGCGCTTTCGGCACGACCCTTGATCAGGCGTCGGTGCAGGTCAATCGCAAACCGGCTGCGTGGGCGTTGCAACTCGACAGTCAGCAGGTAAAGGGCTCGGTCGGTCTTCCCGATGCGAAGTCCGCTCCGATTGCGATCAATCTGCAAACCGTACGTTTGCCTGCACCGGATCCGACGGTCCTCGCCGACGAAAACTCGCCAGATCCGCTGGCCTCGGTGGACCCGACGAAAATCCCCGCACTGGATGTCACCATTAATCAGTTGTACCAGGGAAAGGATCTGGTGGGCGCCTGGTCGCTGAAGGTCCGTCCGACTGCCAAGGGCATTGCGCTGAATACGCTGGATCTTGGGCTCAAGGGGATCTTGTTGCAGGGTAGCGGCGGCTGGGAAGGCACGCCCGGTGCTTCGAACAGTTGGTACAAAGGCCGGATCAGCGGCAAGAATCTCGCCGATGTATTGAAAGGCTGGGGGTTTGCACCGAGTGTCACCAGTGAAGATTTCCATATGGATGTCGACGGTCGCTGGCCGGGCTCACCTGCCTGGCTGGCCACCAAGCGCTTCTCCGGCACCCTCGATGCGTCGTTGAATAAAGGTCAATTTGTCGAAGTTGAAGGCAGTGCCCAGGCTTTGCGAGTGTTTGGCCTGCTCAATTTCAACTCTATCGGTCGGCGCCTGCGCCTGGATTTCTCCGACCTGTTTGGCAAAGGCTTGAGTTACGACCGGGTCAAAGGCCTGTTGGTGGCGACAAACGGTGTGTACGTCACCCGTGAGCCGATCCGGATGACGGGGCCGTCCAGCAACATCGAACTCAATGGGACGCTGGACCTGGTGGGCGACAAGGTCGACGCCAAGCTGATGGTCACCTTGCCAGTCACCAACAACCTGCCGATCGCGGCGCTGATCGTCGGCGCACCGGCTATCGGCGGCGCTTTGTTCCTGATCGACAAGCTGATCGGTGACAGTGTGTCGCGGTTCGCCAGCGTCAAGTACACCGTCAAAGGCCCGTGGAAAGAGCCGAAAATCACCTTCGACAAGCCTTTCTGAAATCATGTCTTTGGTCCGATGGAGTAGCATGGCGGTAGCTGTTAATGGGCCAACGCCAAACCCTGTAGGAGCTGTCGAGTGGAACGAGGCTGCGATCTTTTGACTTTAAAGATCAAAATCAAAGCATCGCAGCCTCGTTTCACTCGACAGCTCCTACGACGCCGGCAGCTCCTGTATTGATTTCAAGTAAGGAAGAACCATGTCAGTCGCGGTGATTCAAATGGTCAGCCAGAGCGATGTACTGGCCAATCTGGCCCAGGCTCGACGTCTGCTTGAACAGGCGGCTGAAGGTGGCGCGCGCCTTGCCGTGCTACCGGAAAACTTCGCCGCCATGGGCCGTCGCGACATCGCTGACATCGGTCGCGCCGAAGCATTGGGCGACGGACCGATCCTTCCCTGGTTGAAACAGGCCTCCCGCGACCTCAACTTATGGATAGTGGCCGGCACTTTGCCGTTGCCGCCGGTGGATCAACCGACGGCAAAAGCCAACGCCTGCTCGTTGCTGGTGGACGATCAGGGTGAAACAGTGGCGCGCTACGACAAGCTCCACCTGTTCGATGTGGATGTGGCAGATACTCGCGGGCGTTATCGCGAATCCGATGACTATGCTTATGGCAGTGGTGTCGTGGTGGCGGATACACCTGTCGGCCGAGTTGGCCTGACGGTGTGTTACGACTTGCGCTTCCCGGAGCTGTATAGCGAATTACGTGCTGCCGGTGCGGAGTTGATCACCGCGCCGTCAGCCTTTACCGCCGTGACCGGGGAAGCACATTGGGACGTGTTGATCCGGGCTCGGGCCATCGAGACACAATGCTATGTGCTCGCTGCGGCCCAGGGTGGAACTCATCCCGGCCCCCGAGAAACCTGGGGCCATGCCGCAATCATCGACCCTTGGGGCCGTGTGTTGGCGCAGCAGGATAAAGGCGAGGCCGTGCTGCTGGCCGAACGCGATAGCAGCGAACAGGCGTCCATCAGGGCGCGGATGCCGGTGTCCAGTCACCGGCGCTTTTTCTCGCAGGGCGCGCAGCGACCTGCCTCAGAACGACGAATTTAAGGCGTAAAGCATATGAGCGAGTTGTTGTCCTCAGTCAGTGAACACCTCCTGGCGCCCGGCGGCGTAACCATCGAGAGCCTGCAAGGTGTGCTCGGCGATCTGGCCGGTCCGGGCATCGATGCCGCGGACCTGTATTTCCAGGGCCAGATCTCCGAGTCCTGGGCGCTGGAAGACGGCATCGTCAAGGAAGGCAGCTTCAACCTCGATCAAGGCGTCGGCGTGCGTGCGCAATCGGGGGAGAAAACCGGTTTCGCCTACAGCAACGCCATCACCCTCGAAGCCCTCGGCGCAGCGGCTCGCGCGGCGCGTTCGATTTCCCGCGCCGGGCAGAACGGCACCGTGCAAGCGTTCACCACGCAAGATGTCGCGCAGTTGTACGGTCCCGACAACCCATTGGAAGTGATGAGCCGTGCGGAAAAAGTCGAATTGCTCAAGCGTATCGACGTCGCGACCCGGGCCCTTGATCCGCGTATCCAACAGGTTACGGTGAGCATGGCCGGTGTCTGGGAGCGCATTCTTGTAGCCTCTACCGACGGCAGCCTGGCCGCTGATGTGCGGCCGCTGGTGCGCTTCAATGTCAGTGTGATTGTCGAGCAGAACGGGCGTCGCGAGCGCGGCGGTCATGGCGGCGGTGGTCGTACCGATTACCGTTATTTCCTTAACGATGACCGCGCCATGGGGTACGCCCGTGAAGCGCTGCGTCAGGCGTTGGTCAATCTTGAAGCTATTCCTGCGCCTGCGGGTACGTTGCCGGTGGTATTGGGTTCTGGCTGGTCCGGCGTGCTGCTACACGAAGCTGTCGGTCACGGTCTGGAAGGCGATTTCAACCGCAAGGGCAGTTCGGCGTACAGCGGGCGGATGGGCGAGATGGTTGCGTCAAAGCTCTGCACGATCGTTGATGACGGCACGCTGGCCGGCCGTCGCGGGTCGCTGAGTGTCGACGACGAAGGCACACCGACCGAATGCACCACGTTGATCGAAAACGGCGTACTCAAAGGCTACATGCAGGACAAGCTCAACGCGCGACTGATGGGCGTGGCCCGTACCGGTAACGGTCGTCGCGAATCCTACGCGCACTTGCCAATGCCACGCATGACCAACACTTATATGCTGGCAGGCGAAAGCGATCCGGAGGAAATCATTGCTTCGGTAAAACGCGGCATCTACTGCGCCAACCTGGGCGGTGGTCAGGTCGACATCACCAGCGGCAAGTTCGTGTTCTCCACCAGCGAAGCGTATCTGATCGAAGACGGCAAGATAACGGCCCCGGTCAAAGGCGCAACGTTGATCGGCAACGGACCTGAAGCCATGAGCAAGGTGTCGATGGTCGGTAATGACCTGTCGCTGGACAGCGGCGTGGGGACGTGTGGCAAGGATGGGCAGTCGGTGCCGGTGGGTGTCGGCCAGCCAACGTTGAAGATTGATGCGATCACCGTGGGTGGCACAGGATCGTAAGAAACACGTAGGAGCTGCCGCAGGCTGCGATCTTTCGTTTTTCAAGATCAAAAGATCGCAGCCTTCGGCAGCTCCTACAGGAGCTGCGATGACTTAACGCAGACCGCGTTGAGTCTCGTCCAGCTCACGGATGTACTTGAAGATTTTACGGCTCGATGCCGGTGGCTTGTTGGTCGCCAATTCGTGCTGGGCCTGACGGATCAGGGAGCGCAGTTGTTGACGATCAGCCTCCGGGTAGTCGACCACGAACTTCTCCAGGACCGCATCGTCGCCCGCGATCAAGCGATCGCGCCAGCGTTCCAGGCCATGGAAACGTTCGTTGTACTGCCGGGTGGAGGCATCGAGTTGATCGAGCAGAGTCAGAATGGCGTCAGTGTCCTGGTCGCGCATCAGTTTGCCGATGAACATAAGGTGCCGTTTACGCGCGATATTCGCGGTGTGCTTGGGCGCATCGGCCAGTGCCCGGCGCATGGCGTCGGTCAACGGCAGTTTTGCCAGCAAGTCAGGCTTGAGTGTTGTAAGGCGCTCGCCAAGATCAACCAGAGCATGCAGCTCGCGTTTGACCTGGGATTTGCTTTTTTCTCCCGTATCGAGGGAGTCGTCGTAAGAATCAACCATGGTGGCCGTCCGCAAAGAAACGCCGCCATGATAACCAGTCGGGGGCCGCTTGTCCGGCCCGGTCGATCGAAGACCCTCGCCGAAAGCAGAATTTGAGTGGAGAACAGCATGAGTGCAGTTGAAAGCGTCGGCCCACAAGCGTTGCCGGCACTGCAGGAACAAGTCGAGCAGATCATCGCTGAAGCCAAACGCCAAGGCGCCAGTGCCTGCGAAGTGGCCGTTTCCCTGGAGCAGGGCCTGTCGACTTCGGTTCGCCAGCGTGAAGTCGAAACCGTCGAATTCAACCGCGACCAGGGCTTCGGCATCACCTTGTATGTGGGGCAGCGCAAAGGCTCGGCCAGCACCTCCGCCAGCGGCCCGGAAGCCATTCGCGAAACCGTCGCTGCCGCGTTGGCGATCGCCAGGCATACCTCTGAAGACGAGGCCTCGGGCCTGGCCGATGCTGCGTTGATGGCCAAGGACCTGAAGGACTTCGACCTTTTCCACGAATGGGACATCACCCCCGAACAAGCCATCGAGATGGCGCTGACCTGTGAGGCCGCGGCGTTTGCCGCGGACAGCCGGATCAAGAATGCTGACGGCACGACCCTGAGTACGCACCAGGGCTGCCGCGTCTATGGCAACAGCCACGGGTTCATTGGCGGTTATGCATCGACTCGGCACAGCCTGAGCTGCGTGATGATCGCCGAAGCCGACGGCCAGATGCAGCGCGATTACTGGTACGACGTGAGCCGTCAGGGCAATTTGCTCGCCGACCCTGTGAGTATCGGCCAGCGTGCTGCTCAGCGTGCTGCGAGCCGGCTGGGTGCGCGCCCGGTGCCAACGTGCGAAGTGCCGGTGCTGTTTTCCGCGGAATTGGCCGGTGGTCTGTTTGGCAGTTTCCTCTCGGCGATTTCCGGCGGCAGTCTGTATCGCAAATCGTCATTCCTTGAAGGCACTTTGGGGCAGAAGCTGTTTCCGGAGTGGCTGACTATCGATGAGCGTCCGCACTTGATGCGCGCCATGGGCAGCTCGGCGTTTGACGGTGACGGTCTTGCCACCTACGCCAAACCGTTCGTCGAAAAGGGCGAGTTGGTGTCGTACATCCTGGGCACTTATTCCGGTCGCAAGCTCGGTATGCCGAGCACCGCCAACGCCGGTGGGGTGCACAACCTGTTCGTCACCCATGGCGACGAAGATCAGGCTGCCTTGTTGCGCCGCATGGGCCGAGGCCTGTTGGTGACCGAATTGATGGGCCAGGGCCTGAACATGGTCACCGGCGACTACTCCCGAGGAGCAGCGGGTTACTGGGTCGAAAACGGCGAAATCCAGTTCGCGGTCCAGGAGGTCACCATTGCCGGCAACATGCGCGACATGTTCAAGCAGATCGTCGCCGTGGGTAATGACCTGGAGTTGCGTAGCAACATTCGCACGGGTTCGGTGTTGATCGAGCGGATGACGGTGGCGGGTAGCTAACCCTCACCACGATGCAAAAAAGGCGCGCCACCCCAACCGGGTGGCGCGCTTTTTTTTTCACATTCAAATCTGTAGGAGCAAGCTTTGCTCCTACATTAGTTTGATCGGTTGTCGCTTCCACGGGGTTGTGTTGGTTCTCATTATCATCTAATAATAAATCTCATTACCGAATGAGCCCCGGATCATGAGTTCTGCCTTGCACGAGCAGCCCTATCAAGAAAGCTGGCGCTGGATGAGTCGCCAGATCCGTTGCGCAATGGACCCCGACGAGCCGCGTCTGATCGAGCATTACCTGGCTGAAGGCCGGTATTTGGCGTGTTGCACGGCGACTTCTCCCTGGACCATCGCCGAAACCTCTTTTCGTCTCCTGCTCGATACCGCTGCCGATGTCGCGCTGCCGTGGCACTGGCGAAGCCTGTGTCTGGATCAGGCCTGGCGTCCATTGCGCGATCTGGAGCGCCTGTCTTTGTGCAAATGCCGACTCAAACGCTGGCAAAGCTACACCTGGCAACTGGCGACCTGCGAGTTGCAACCCTCGATTTCCCTCATAGAACTGGTGCAAGGATTTTCTGATGACCAAGACACGTATTGAGCGCGACAGCATGGGCGAGCTGCATGTCCCGGTAGATGCGCTCTACGGCGCACAGACCCAGCGAGCAGTGGACAACTTCCCGATCAGTGGCAAGCCGATGCCCGTCCAGTTCATTCGGGCGCTGATCCTGGCCAAGGCGGCCGCGGCCCGCGCCAACGTTGAGCTCAAGCAAATCAGCGAATCGCAGGGCAAGGCGATTGTCGATGCCGCGCAAGGCCTGCTCGAAGGCGATTTCATGCAGCACTTCCCGGTGGACATCTTCCAGACCGGTTCGGGCACCAGTTCCAACATGAACGCCAACGAAGTGATCGCCACACTGGCCAGCCGTCTGCTGGGCGAGCCGGTTAATCCCAACGATCACGTCAACTGCGGCCAGAGCAGCAACGACATTATCCCGACCACCATTCACGTGAGCGCTGCGCTGGCATTGCACGAGCAATTGCTTCCAGCGCTGATGCGTCTGGTGGAGGTCATCGAGCGCAAGGCCGAAGAGGTCCATCACCACGTCAAGACTGGTCGGACGCACCTCATGGATGCGATGCCGGTGCGCATGAGCCAGGTCCTCAATGGTTGGGCGCAACAGCTCAAGGCCAACATTGGCCACTTGCAGGACCTGCTGCCAAGCCTTCAATCCTTGGCTCAGGGCGGAACGGCGGTCGGCACTGGCATCAACGCCCATCCCGAATTTGCGGCGCGGTTCAGCGAGCAACTGAGCAAACTGACTCTCGTGCCTTTCACTCCGGGCGAGGATCTGTTTGCGCTCATTGGCTCCCAGGACACTGCCGTCAGCGTCTCCGGCCAGTTAAAAGCCACGGCGGTGTCGCTGATGAAAATCGCCAACGATCTGCGCTGGATGAATTCCGGTCCGCTGGCGGGTCTCGGCGAAATCGAACTTGAAGCGTTGCAGCCGGGCTCTTCGATTATGCCGGGCAAGGTCAATCCGGTGATTCCGGAAGCCACTGCCATGGTCGCGGCCCAGGTAATCGGCAACGATACGGTGATCACCATCGCCGGTCAGTCGGGCAACTTCGAACTCAACGTGATGCTGCCAATCATCGCCCAGAACCTGCTTAGCAGCATCGAGCTGCTGGCCAACTCCAGCCATCTGCTGGGCGAGAAGGCCATTGCCAGCTTCAAGGTCAACGAAGCCAGGCTCAAGGAAGCGCTGTCACGCAACCCGATCCTGGTGACAGCACTGAACCCGATCATTGGTTACCAAAAGGCCGCCGAAATTGCCAAGAAGGCCTACCAGCAGGGCCGTCCGGTAATCGATGTCGCTTTGGAACATACCGACCTGACACGCAGCCAACTGGAAGAGCTACTCAATCCAGAGAAGCTCACCGCAGGCGGCGTGTAATCACCGCAACCGATTTGGAGGCTCACCATGGAGCATTGGAAACGCACGATCGAAAGGGCAAACCGTTGTTTCATGCTGGGCGAACTGGTCGATGCCCGAGAGGCCTACTTGCAGGCGTTGGCGCTGGCCCAAGTGTTGTTCGAACGCTGGCGGGACGCTGATGAAGCGGTGGCGGCCTGCGTTATCTCCCATCACAACCTGGCGGACCTGCATTTGCGTCTGAATCAGCCGGAGGAGAGCGCCGAATACTTGTGCGCCATCCACCAGCGGCTGCTGCAGACCATGCAGGACGCGCGACTGGCACCGGCGCTGCGTGAAGCCGCGTTGCGTCAAAGCAGTAAAACCTATGTCGAGTTGCTGAACTTCATCAGTGAGCACGGTGAATACCCTCGTACTCATCGCCTGCTGCATATCGATGCGGCTATAGCTGCCAACCCACCTGCGCCTCTTCATCATGGAGTTCATTGAAAATGGCTTTTACCTTGCCTGAATTGCCTTACGCCTACGATGCACTGGAACCGCACATTGATGCCAAGACCATGGAGATCCATTACACCAAGCACCACCAGACTTATATCAACAACCTGAACGCTGCCGTCGAAGGCACCGAATTCGCCGAATGGCCAGTGGAGAAGCTGGTGGCTGCCGTTCAGCAACTTCCGGAAAAACTTCGAGCAGCGGTCATCAACCAGGGCGGCGGACATGCCAATCATTCGCTGTTCTGGGAAGTGATGGCACCTCATGGTGGCGGCGCACCTGAAGGAACGCTGGCCAAAGCGATCGAGGAGCAGTTGGGTGGACTGGACAGCTTCAAGGACGCATTCACCAAGGCCGCACTGACCCGGTTCGGCAGTGGCTGGGCCTGGTTGAGCGTCACCCCGCAGAAAACCCTGATCGTAGAAAGCAGCGGTAACCAGGACAGCCCGTTGATGAATGGCAACACGCCAATCCTCGGCCTGGACGTCTGGGAACACGCCTATTACCTGCAGTATCAAAACCGTCGTCCGGAATACATCAATGCGTTTTACAACGTGATCAATTGGCCGGAAGTCGCAACGCGCTATCAGGCTGCGCTGAGCTAAGTCTTCTATAAAAACCAACCAAGGCTGATTATGGGCACTGAAACACTGGCGACCGGAAGTGGACGAATGTTTCGTTACGCGTTGGGATCGCTGTTACTGCTGGCGGGCATGTCGTTGTTGTTTGTCCAGGGGCTGGCATGGCTGGATCTTGAGCCAAAACTGATGCGCGCGTTACAAGGCGGGGCTATCTGCGCCTTGGGTACGGCCTTGGGCGCGGTACCGGTTCTGGTCATTCGGCGAATGCCTCAGGCCGTGAGCGATACGCTGCTGGGTTTCGGTGCCGGGGTGATGCTGGCGGCGACGGCGTTCTCGCTTATCGTGCCAGGCATCTCTGCCGCTGAAGGCCTGGGTCTGTCGCCTTGGGCCGCCAGTGGCCTGATCAGTTTTGGCATCATGCTCGGCGCGTTCGGGTTGTATCTGGTCGACCTGAAAGTCTCTGGAGCCAGTCCGGAAATGTTGGTAGGCACGCTGGAGCGACCGGTGATTCCGCCCCGGATCTGGTTGTTCGTGTTTGCCATCATCGCCCACAACATTCCCGAAGGCATGGCCGTCGGTGTTTCGGCAGGTGGTGGAATGCCTGATGCCGACAGCCTGGCGATGGGCATCGCGTTGCAGGATGTGCCGGAAGGGCTGGTGATCGCGCTGGTGTTGGCGGGAGCGGGCATGTCCAGAGTGAGGGCATTTCTGATCGGTGCAGCGTCAGGTTTGGTGGAGCCGGTCTTCGCGCTGCTGTGCGCCTGGCTGGTCAGCCTTGCTGAGCTGCTACTACCGCTAGGACTGGCGCTGGCGGCCGGGGCGATGCTGTTGGTGGTCACGCACGAAGTCATCCCCGAGTCGCGCCGTAACGGTCACGACAAACTGGCCAGCCTTGGGTTGCTGATCGGGTTTTGTCTGATGATGGTGATGGATACGGCGTTGGCTTGAGGTTAAGGATCAAAAGATCGCAGCCTCGTTTCACTCGACAGCTCCTACAAGTATTTATGCAACCTGGTCTGACCCCAAAATGTAGGAGCTGTCGAGTGAAACGAGGCTGCGATCTTTCGGCTTTACTCGCCTTCGCCGAAGTAGTCGTTGATCAACGCCTTGAGTTCATTCAGCGCCTTTTGCTCATCTTCGCCTTCGGTACTGATGTAAATTTTGGTCCCCTTGCCGGCCGCCAGCATCATCATTGCCATGATGCTTTTACCGTCAACCGTTGATTCCGGCGTGCGTCCTACTCTGATCGTGCAATCCTTGAACTGCCCGGCGACTCCGACAAATTTTGCAGAAGCGCGAGCGTGCAGGCCCAGCTTGTTGATGATTTCGATTTCCAGAGCAGGCATCGCGATGTGAATCCTTTAGCTGAGGTCGCGGTGGCGGACCTGGACGTTCTTCAGGGATTGTTGCAGGGTCTGACCCAGGCGTTCGGTCAGGTAGACGGAGCGGTGATGCCCGCCGGTGCAGCCAATAGCGATGGTGACATACGCGCGGTTGCTCGCGGCAAATCTTGGTAGCCATTTGAGCAGGTAAGTAGAAATGTCCTGGAACATCTCCTCAACGTCCGGCTGCGCTGCCAGGTAGTCGGCAACCGGCTGGTCCAGCCCGGACTGCTCTCGCAACTCCGGCTTCCAATACGGGTTGGGCAGGCAGCGCACATCGAACACCAGGTCGGCGTCCACCGGCATGCCACGCTTGAACCCGAAAGACTCCACCAGGAATGCGGTGCCCGGCTCAGGCTGGTTGAGCAGCCGCAGCTTGATGGTGTCGCGCAGCTGATACAGGTTCAGGTTAGTGGTATTGACCTTGAGGTCAGCCAGGTCGGCGATAGGGCCCAGTAAACTGGTTTCGTCGGAGATCGCCTCGGCCAGCGAGCGATTGGCGTTGCTCAGCGGGTGCCGGCGACGGGTTTCCGAAAAACGCTTGAGCAGTGTTTCCTCGTCGGCGTCCAGGTACAACACATCGCACTTGATGTGTCGGCTGCGGACTTCTTCCAGTAGCTCTGGAAACCGCGACAGATGGCTCGGCAGGTTACGCGCGTCGATGGACACGGCCACCAGCGGTTGCGCCAGTTCCGTGTGAATCAGTGCGCGTTCGGCCAGTTCAGGCAGAAGCCCTGCCGGCAAGTTGTCGATGCAGTAGTAACCGTTGTCTTCAAGGACATCGAGCGCGGTACTTTTACCTGAGCCGGAACGGCCACTGACAATGATCAAGCGCATGATTACTGACCGTTCTGCTCGTCCAGGACAACCTGATACAAGGCTTCATTGCTCGGGGCGTTACGCAGTTTTTCGCGCACTTCCTTGCGATCGAGCATGCTGGCGATCTGACGAAGTAGTTCCAGGTGCGCATCGGTGGCAGCTTCCGGGACCAGCAGAACAAACAGCAGGTCAACCGGAGCGCCGTCGATGGCGTCGAAATCGATGGGGGCGTCCAGGTGCATCAATGCACTGATTGGACTAGCGCAGCCTTTGAGGCGGCAGTGGGGGATCGCGATGCCGTTGCCAAAACCGGTAGAGCCGAGTTTTTCACGGGCGACCAGGCTCTCGAAGACATCCTGCATGGCCAGATCCGGCACTTCGCGGTGGATTAGGTTGGCAATTTGCTCGAGGGCTTTCTTTTTGCTGCCGCCCGGCACGTTCACGAGGGAACGGCCGGGGGTCAGGATGCTTTCAAGTCGGATCATGGGTTGGGAGTGTTAACGACCGGTTGCGCCCTGGAGGAGGCTCTGGGTCTTTTCCTTATGCTTTTTGAGTTGGCGATCCAGCTTGTCGGTCAGCAGGTCGATGGCGGCATACATGTCCGTATGCTCAGCGTTGGCGACCACTTCTCCGCCGGGTATATGCAGCGTGGCTTCGATTTTCTGCTGCAGCTTCTCGACATTCATCGTGACTTGCACGTTGGTGATCTTGTCGAAATGCCTCTCTAATCGGTCGAGTTTTTCGCCGATGTAGGTGCGCAGGGGTTCGGTCACTTCCAGTTGGTGTCCACTGATGTTGACTTGCATACAGCTTCTCCTTCGTTGCCAGTGCATAAAGCGGTAGATCAGATGATCTACCACTGGAACGCTGTGGCGTGGCTCTACATCAACCGCTTGCGTTCGCTCGAAGGCGCGATCCCGAGGGATTCGCGGTACTTGGCGACGGTGCGGCGAGCCACCTGAATGCCTTGTGCCTCCAGTAAACCAGCGATCTTGCTGTCACTCAACGGCTTTTTCTGATTTTCCGCAGCAACCAGTTTTTTGATGATCGCGCGGATCGCCGTGGAAGAGCATTCGCCGCCTTCGGAAGTGCTGACGTGGCTGGAGAAAAAATATTTCAGTTCATAAATGCCCCGGGGGGTATGCATGAATTTTTGCGTGGTTACCCGTGAAATCGTCGACTCATGCATGCCCACCGCCTCAGCGATGTCATGCAGTACCAGTGGTTTCATGGCTTCGTCGCCATACTCCAGAAAACCGCGCTGATGCTCGACGATCTGGGTGGCTACTTTCATCAGGGTTTCGTTGCGGCTTTGCAGGCTTTTGATGAACCAGCGAGCTTCTTGCAACTGATTACGCATGAAGGTGTTGTCCGCGCTGGTATCAGCGCGGCGAACAAAACCTGCGTATTGGGCGTTGACCCGCAGTTTAGGCACCGATTCCTGGTTGAGCTCGACCAGCCAGCGTTCGTTGTCCTTGCGCACGATCACATCAGGAACGACGTACTCGGCTTCGCTGGATTCGATTTGCGAGCCGGGACGCGGATTAAGGCTTTGAACCAGTTCGATCACCTGGCGCAGTTCATCCTCTTTCAGCTTCATGCGGCGCATCAGCTGGCTGTAATCACGGCTGCCCAGCAGGTCGATGTAATCGGTGACCAGACGCTTGGCTTCGGCGAGCCAAGGGGTTTTGGCGGGCAACTGGCGTAGTTGCAACAGCAGGCATTCACCCAGGTTGCGGGCGGCGATGCCGGCAGGTTCAAATTGCTGGATGCGGTGCAGGACGGCTTCGATTTCATCGAGCTCGATGTCCAGTTCCGGGTCGAAGGCTTCGAGAATTTCCTCGAGGGTTTCGTCCAGATAGCCCTGATTATTGATGCAATCGATCAGGGTCACGGCGATCAGGCGATCGGTGTCGGACATCGGTGCCAGGTTCAGTTGCCATAGCAAGTGGCTTTGCAGGCTTTCGCCGGCGGAAGTGCGGGTGGTGAAATCCCACTCGTCGTCATCGTTGCTAGGCAGGCTGCTGGCGCTGGTCTGGTAAACGTCTTCCCAGGCGGTATCAACAGGCAGCTCGTTGGGAATGCGCTCGTTCCAGTCACCTTCCTCGAGGTTGTCCACCGTAGGGGCGGTTTCCTGGTAGGAGGGTTCAGAAACATCGGCGTTAGGTTGCTGTTCGGCTTTGTCGGCCAAAGGATCGGCGTTGTCGAAGTCGTCGCCTTCTTCCTGGCGTTCGAGCATCGGATTGGACTCCAGAGCCTCCTGGATTTCCTGTTGCAGGTCCAGGGTCGACAATTGGAGAAGGCGGATGGCCTGTTGCAGCTGAGGTGTCATCGTCAGCTGCTGGCCCATTCTCAAGACTAGCGATGGTTTCATGGCAGGGGCTTAAACCTTATTCGCCGGCGCGCTTGCGCCATCCACTACAGGGCGCCGAGGCGCCAAACATAAGCAAATTATATGCCCGAAACCGCAGCGTTTGCCTAGAGCGCTGTAACAATAAAAAAACGTTGATTTTTTATCGGTACGAGCGCTCGGACGAATGACCAGGCACTTGCGTGCTTACAGGCGGAACTCGTGGCCCAGGTACACTTCCTTGACCAGGTCGTTGGCCAGGATCGTGGCAGAGTCGCCTTCGGCGATCAGTTGACCGTCGTTGACGATGTACGCCGTTTCGCAAATATCCAGGGTTTCACGGACGTTGTGGTCAGTGATCAGGACACCGATGCCCTTGGCCTTGAGGTGATAAATGATTTGCTTGATGTCACCGACCGAAATCGGGTCCACGCCGGCGAATGGTTCGTCGAGGAGGATGAATTTCGGGTTGGTGGCCAGCGCGCGTGCAATCTCCACGCGGCGACGTTCACCGCCGGACAGGCTCATGCCGAGGTTGTCGCGAATGTGGCTGATGTGGAATTCCTGAAGCAGGCTTTCAAGCTCCTTCCGGCGGCCCGCCTTGTCGAGTTCCTTGCGGGTCTCGAGGATCGCCATAATGTTGTCGGCCACCGACAGTTTGCGGAAGATCGACGCCTCTTGCGGAAGATAGCCGATTCCGGCCTTGGCTCGGCCATGCATTGGCTGATGGCTGACGTCGAGGTCATCGATCAGTACACGGCCCTGATCGGCCTGCACGAGGCCGACGATCATATAAAAACAGGTGGTCTTGCCGGCGCCGTTGGGCCCGAGCAAACCGACGATCTGACCGCTGTCGATGGACAGGCTGACATCACGCACAACCTGGCGGCTCTTGTAGGCTTTGGCCAGATGCTGAGCTTTCAGAGTTGCCATTACTGGGCCTTCTGCTCGTCGGTTTTCTTTTTAGGTTGAATCACCATGTCAATGCGTGGACGCGACTCGGTCACCTTGCTGCCTGTAGCGCGACCAGCGCTCGCCAGCTTCTTCTCGGTGTCATAGACGATTTTCTCGCCTTGAGTGACGTTGTTGTCCTTGTCGATGACCTTGGCCTTGTCGATCAGTACAACGCGGTTTTGCGTGGCGTGGTACTGGATGGTCACACCCCAGCCCTGAACGGGTTTGGCATCGCCGGCGGTTTGCAGTTGCTCGAAGTAGGCCAGGTTGCCGACCGAGGTCACCACGTCGATGTCGCCATTCGGCGCGCGGGTCATGGTTACCTTATTACCGGTAACCTTCATCGACCCTTGGGTGATGATCACGTCGCCGGTGTAAGTGGCAACACCGTTCTTGTCGTCCAGTTGGGCATCGTCGGCCTGAATGCGAATTGGCTGTTGTTGATCGTTCGGCAGAGCCCAGGCGCTCACGCTTCCCAGTGCTGCGCCCAGACTGAGCAAAATAGGGAGGGTTTTAACGAGCCTCATACTGTCCTCTTACGTTCGATAGCAGGTGTATCCTGCTTTCTTTCAAATACGCTTTCATTCCCGTACCAGTCGAGACGCCACCGGCGCCGTCGATTCTAACGGGTTGCTCGGTCTGCGCATATTGCTCCTGCGGGAACACCGTCATGCGAGTACTGGTGATCAAGGTGTCGCGATTCTTCTCGTCGGTGCGTTTGACGCGGACGTTGTCAATCAGTTCGACTTCGGTGCCGCCTGAGTTCACTTCACCGCGTTCGCTGGTGACGTGCCACGGGAAATCGGTACCGCGGTACATGTTCAGGTCGGGTTTGGTAACCAGAGTAATGTCCGTGGCTTTCACGTGCTCGGCTTTCTCCGACGTCATTTCATACTGCACTTTGCCGTCTTCGAGGTATTGCAGCGTGTGAGTGTTGGTCGCATACCAATCGATAGGGCTTTCTTCTGTATTGGTCGCAGGCTTGTCGAGGAAGCGTTCCGGGCTGATGTTCCAGTAGCCGACCGCGGCAAATATCGCCGCGATGCAACCGAACACCAAAATGTTGCGAAATTTTTTGCTCAGCATAATGGGCTCACAGGTATGCAGCGTTCGCCGCATCGAGGCGGCCTTGGGCACGCAGGATCAATTCGCAGAATTCGCGAGCGGCACCTTCACCACCACGGGCATGAGTGACGCCATCAGCATGTTCGCGCACGAAACTGGCGGCATTGGCCACTGCCATGCCCAGTCCTACACGGCGTATTACCGGCAGGTCCGGCAGATCGTCGCCGAGGTAGGCGACCTGTTCATAGCTTAGGCCGAGTTGGGCAAGAAGTTCGTCGAGCACCACCAGTTTGTCTTCGCGACCCTGGTACAGGTGGGGAATGCCGAGGTTTTTTGCCCGGCGTTCTACGACCGGAGTCTTGCGGCCGCTGATGATAGCGGTCTGAACGCCGGCTGCCATCAACATCTTGATGCCCTGGCCGTCCAGGGTGCTGAATGTTTTGAATTCGCTGCCATCTTCCAGGAAGTAAAGGCGTCCGTCAGTCAGGACACCGTCGACGTCGAAGATCGCCAGCTTGATGTTCTTGCCGCGTTGCAGCAGATCGGTACTCATTACATGACTCCCGCGCGGAGCAGGTCGGAGAGGTTGAAGGCGCCGATCGGACGGTCCTCCTTGTCCACGACCACCAGGGCGTTGATTCGATGGTCTTCCATGATTTTCAGGGCTTCCGCGGCCAGCATGTCGGCGCGTGCGGTTTTGCCGTGAACCGTCATGACCTGGTCGATGGTTGCATTATGGATGTCGATGGCGCGGTCGAGGGTGCGGCGCAAATCACCGTCGGTAAAGATCCCGGCGAGTGTTCCGTCGGTTTCCAGGATCGCGGTCATTCCCAGGCCCTTGCGGGTCATTTCCATCAAGGCGTCCTTCAGCAGGGTGCCGCGCGGAACCTGCGGTAGCGCTTCACCCGCGTGCATGACGTTTTCTACTTTGAGCAGAAGACGACGGCCAAGGGCGCCACCTGGATGGGAAAAGGCAAAGTCTTCAGCGGTGAAGCCGCGTGCTTCCAGCAATGCGACGGCCAGCGCGTCACCCATGACCAGGGCGGCAGTGGTCGACGAGGTGGGCGCCAGGTTCAGCGGGCACGCTTCATGTTCGACGTGGACGTTGAGGTTGACCTCGGCGGCCTTGGCCAGCGTCGAGTCAGGATTGCCGGTCATGCTGATCAGCTGGATGCCCAGGCGCTTGATCAGGGGCAGCAGGGTCACGATCTCGGAGGTCGAGCCGGAGTTGGACAGGGCAAGGATGACGTCGTCACGGGTAATCATGCCCATGTCGCCGTGACTGGCTTCGGCCGGGTGCACGAAAAAGGCCGTGGTGCCAGTACTGGCGAGCGTGGCAGCGATCTTGGTGCCGATGTGCCCGGATTTCCCCATGCCGACTACGACTACGCGGCCTTTGCTGGCCAGAATCATCTCGCACGCGCGTACGAAATCTGCATCGATACGTGGAAGCAAGCCTTGTACGGCTTCCAGTTCGAGGCGGATGGTGCGTTGTGCTGATTGAACAAGCTCGCTGGATTGGCTCATGTCGGGAATCGTATAGCCTGATGAAAAGGCGGCGATTATAGCGGTTATGATCGAAACCCTCACGTAAGATCGTCGCGCTTTGTCACTCCCTGTTACTAATCCGCTCTGAATGAGGCTTTTGCCCCGTCATGTCGCTGAATATGAGCCGGCTTTTGCCTTGGGCGGCGAGCCGTTGCAGTGATATAGTTCGCCGCCAGTTCGGCCTGTCCGGGAGGTATGTGCTTTCGCCAGAAAGTCAGGCGTCCGAGTGTGAGGCTGCATCGCAAGGAGTTTAGATGAGTGCCGATAACGCCTACGCGGTCGAGCTGAAGGGACTGACCTTCAAGCGCGGTGCGCGCAGCATTTTCAATAACGTCGATATCCGTATCCCGCGCGGCAAGGTCACCGGCATCATGGGACCTTCCGGGTGTGGCAAGACCACGCTGTTGCGGCTGATGGGCGCCCAGTTGCGTCCCACCGCCGGCGAAGTCTGGGTCAACGGCCAGAATCTGCCAAAATTGTCTCGCAGCGATTTGTTCGATGCGCGCAAGCATATGGGTGTGCTGTTCCAGAGCGGCGCGCTGTTTACCGATCTCGATGTATTCGAGAACGTCGCCTTTCCGCTACGTGTTCACACCGAGCTTCCTGAAGAGATGATCCGGGACATCGTCCTGCTCAAATTGCAGGCGGTGGGTTTGCGTGGGGCCATCGATCTTATGCCTGACGAATTGTCCGGTGGCATGAAGCGTCGAGTCGCACTGGCCCGGGCGATTGCGCTGGATCCGCAGATTCTCATGTATGACGAGCCCTTTGTGGGGCAGGACCCGATCGCCATGGGCGTATTGGTGCGCCTGATCCGCTTGCTCAACGATGCATTGGGCATTACCAGTATCGTGGTGTCCCATGACCTGGCGGAGACCGCCAGCATCGCCGATTACATCTATGTAGTCGGTGACGGACAGGTATTGGGGCAGGGCACGCCGGACGAACTGATGAATTCGGATGATCCGCGTATCCGTCAGTTCATGACAGGCGAGCCCGATGGTCCGGTCGCGTACCACTTTCCAGCGACGGATTACCGCGCAGATCTTCTGGGGAAGCGTTGATGCGCAAGATTTCACTAATAGAACGAGTGCGCCGGTTCGGCCACGCGGCAATCGATGCCGTCGCGGTGTTCGGGCGTGCGACGCTGTTCCTGTTTCATGCCTTGCTCGGCCGTGGCGGCATTGGCGGCGGTTTCGGCCTCCTGATCAAGCAACTGCACTCGGTGGGCGTGATGTCCCTGGTGATCATTGTGGTCTCCGGGGTGTTCATCGGCATGGTGCTGGCGCTGCAAGGTTTCAACATTCTGTCCAGCTACGGTTCGGAACAGGCGGTCGGACAGATGGTTGCCCTGACGCTGTTGCGTGAGTTGGGCCCGGTGGTCACTGCCTTGCTGTTCGCAGGACGCGCAGGTTCTGCGCTGACGGCCGAAATCGGCAACATGAAATCCACCGAACAGCTGTCCAGTCTGGAAATGATTGGTGTCGACCCGCTCAAGTACATCATTGCCCCGCGCCTGTGGGCCGGCTTCATTTCCCTGCCGGTGCTGGCGATGATTTTCAGCGTGGTGGGTATCTGGGGTGGTTCGTGGGTGGCCGTCGACTGGCTGGGTGTCTACGAAGGCTCCTACTGGTCGAACATGCAAAACAGCGTGACGTTCACCGAAGATGTGCTCAACGGCATCATTAAAAGTGTCGTCTTCGCCTTTGTTGTTACCTGGATTGCCGTATTCCAAGGCTATGACTGCGAGCCCACTTCCGAGGGGATCAGTCGTGCCACTACCAAGACCGTTGTGTACGCCTCGTTGGCTGTACTCGGCCTGGACTTTATTCTGACCGCCTTGATGTTTGGAGATTTCTGATGCAAAACCGCACCCTGGAAATCGGTGTCGGCCTTTTCTTGCTGGCTGGCATCCTGGCTTTGCTGTTGCTTGCGTTGCGGGTCAGTGGCCTGTCCCCGAGCGCAACAACCGATTCTTATAAACTTTACGCTTATTTCGACAATATCGCCGGTTTGACGGTCAGAGCTAAAGTGACCATGGCCGGTGTGACGATCGGCAAGGTGACAGCGATCGATCTGGACCGCGACAGTTTCACCGGTCGAGTGACGATGCAGCTGGAAAAGCGCGTAGATAATCTGCCGACTGACTCCACCGCATCTATCCTGACTGCTGGCCTGTTGGGCGAGAAATACATCGGTATCAGCGTGGGTGGGGAAGAAGCCCTGCTCAAGGATGGCGGAACCATCCACGACACGCAGTCGTCGCTGGTGCTCGAGGACCTGATCGGTAAATTCCTGCTCAACACCGTTAGCAAAGAAGCCAAATGAGGAGCTTTTGAATGATCTCTATCTTGCGACGTGGCCTGTTGGTATTACTCGCGGCCTTGCCGTTGATGGCTAACGCCGTGGCGGCGCAGTCGGCGCACGATCTGGTGCAGGACACGACTACCCGGTTGCTGGCCGATCTGGCTGCCAACAAAGAAAAGTACAAGCAGAGCCCGAACGAGTTCTACAACGCCCTCAACGGGATTGTCGGCCCGGTGGTCGATGCTGACGGCATTTCGCGCAGCATCATGACCGTCAAGTATTCCCGTAAAGCCACGCCAGAGCAGATGCAGCGCTTCCAGGAAAACTTCAAGCGCAGCCTGATGCAGTTCTACGGCAATGCGTTGCTTGAGTACAACAACCAGGGCATCACCGTTTCGCCAGCCAAAGACGAAAGCGGCACCCGTACCAGCGTTGACATGCAGGTCAAAGGCAGCAGCGGTTCGATCTACCCTGTGTCCTACACGCTCGAGAAAATCAGCGGCGAGTGGAAAGTGCGCAACGTGATCATCAACGGCATCAACATCGGCAAGCTGTTCCGCGATCAGTTCCAGGATTCGATGCAGCGTAATGGCAACGACCTGGACAAAGTTATCAACAACTGGGCCGGCGAAGTTGCCAAGGCCAAGGAAACCACCGAGCAAGCGGCCGAGAAGCAAGCCCAATGAGTGAGTCGGCGGTTCAGATGAGCGAAGCCGGCGAATTGCTGCTCAGCGGCACTCTGGATTACCGCAGCGGCCCTGTCTTGCGTAAGCAGGGCCAGGCGCTGATCAAGGCCAGCAAGGCTGCGGCATTGGTCGTGGATTGCTCGCAGGTGGTGAAGTCCAGCAGCGTCGGCTTGTCGTTGTTGTTGTGCTTCATGCGAGATGCCCAGGCGGCCGGAAAGGCCCTGAGCATCCGCGCGATGCCCGAAGATATGCGCGAAATCGCTCAGGTCAGCGAACTGACCGAGCTGTTGGCGCATCCCTAACCCGCATCTATAAAGAAGCCCCCCGTCAGAGTCCTGCTTAGCGGGGTTCGCAGGCGCGGGGCTTTTTTGTATGATGTCCGACCCGCGCGCACTAGGCGCCGATTGAGGTTGAGCATGCAGGCCGTAGAAGTGAAGAGCTTCCTTGAAGGAAAGCTGCCTAATACCAAGGTGGAAGTTGAGGGCGAAGGCTGCAACTTCCAGCTGAACGTGATTAGCGATGAACTGGCGGCGTTGAGCCCGGTGAAGCGTCAGCAGCAGGTCTATGCCCATTTGAACCCATGGATCACCGATGGCAGCATCCATGCGGTCACTATGAAATTTTTCAGCAGCGCGGCCTGGGCCGAGCGCACCTGAGCCCACGGGCGTCGAGATTCTTATGGATAAATTGATTATTACCGGTGGCGTTCGTCTTGATGGCGAAATCCGCATCTCCGGGGCAAAGAACTCTGCCCTGCCGATCCTGGCTGCAACCCTGCTGTGCGATGGTCCGGTGACTGTTGCCAACCTGCCGCACCTGCACGACATCACCACCATGATCGAGCTGTTCGGCCGCATGGGCATCGAGCCGGTGATCGACGAGAAGCTCAGCGTCGAAATCGACCCGCGCACCATCAAGACCCTGATCGCCCCGTACGAACTGGTCAAGACCATGCGTGCGTCGATCCTGGTACTGGGTCCGATGGTTGCCCGTTTCGGTGAGGCCGAAGTCGCACTGCCTGGCGGTTGCGCCATCGGCTCGCGTCCGGTTGACCTGCACATCCGTGGTCTCGAAGCCATGGGCGCGGTGATCGACGTGGAAGGCGGCTACATCAAGGCCAAGGCGCCTGAAGGTGGCCTGCGCGGCGCGCACTTCTTCTTCGACACCGTCAGCGTGACCGGCACCGAAAACATCATGATGGCGGCCGCTCTGGCCAAGGGTCGCAGCGTTCTGCAAAACGCCGCTCGCGAGCCTGAAGTCATCGACCTGGCGAACTTCCTGATCGCCATGGGCGCCAAGATTTCCGGCGCAGGTACCGACACCATCACCATCGATGGCGTTGATCGTCTGCACCCGGCCACTTACAAGGTGATGCCTGACCGTATCGAAACCGGCACCTACCTGGTTGCCGCTGCCGTGACTGGCGGTCGCGTGAAGGTCAAGGACACGGATCCGACCATCCTCGAAGCCGTTCTTGAGAAACTCAAGGAAGCGGGTGCTGAAATCACCTGTGGCGAAGACTGGATCGAGCTGAACATGCACGGCAAGCGGCCGAAAGCCGTCAACGTGCGGACCGCTCCATACCCGGCGTTCCCGACTGACATGCAAGCGCAGTTCATCTCCCTCAACGCCATTGCCGAAGGCACCGGTGCCGTGATCGAGACGATCTTCGAAAACCGCTTCATGCACGTTTACGAACTGCACCGCATGGGCGCCAAGATCCAGGTCGAAGGCAACACGGCCATCGTGACCGGCACCGAGAAGCTCAAAGGCGCGCCAGTCATGGCCACCGACCTGCGTGCATCGGCCAGCCTGGTCATCTCGGCGTTGATCGCTGAAGGCGACACCCTGATCGACCGCATCTACCACATCGACCGTGGTTACGAGTGCATCGAAGAGAAACTGCAGATGCTCGGCGCCAAGATCCGCCGCGTACCGGGCTAGTTCCTGCTGTATGGGTGCAGGGACGCGCCCGTTGAATTGTTCAGAGTCGAGCCGGTTTCCGGCTCGATGTGTGTCCGGCGCCGATTGCGACCGGGCATGAGTACCTTGATAAGGACTGACGTTTCCCATGTTGACCATCGCACTGTCCAAGGGCCGCATCCTTGACGACACCCTGCCGCTTCTGGCTGAAGCGGGCATCGTGCCGACCGAGAATCCGGACAAAAGCCGCAAGCTGATCATCCCCACGACCCAGCCTGATGTACGTCTGCTGATCGTTCGCGCCACTGATGTGCCGACCTACGTCGAGCATGGTGCGGCGGATCTGGGCGTCGCCGGTAAAGATGTGTTGATGGAATACGGTGGCCAGGGCCTGTACGAGCCACTGGACCTGCAAATTGCCCAATGCAAGCTGATGACAGCAGGCAAGGTCGGGGCGATCGAGCCCAAAGGCCGCCTGCGTATCGCTACCAAATTCGTCAACGTTGCCAAGCGTTACTATGCCGAGCAAGGTCGTCAGGTCGACATCATCAAGCTGTACGGCTCGATGGAACTGGCACCGCTGATCGGTCTGGCCGACAAGATCATCGACGTGGTCGACACCGGTAACACGCTGCGGGCCAACGGCCTTGAGCCACAGGATTTCATTGCGGCCATCAGCTCCCGGCTGATCGTCAATAAAGCCTCGATGAAGATGCAGCACGCCCGCATCCAGGCGTTGATCGACACCCTGCGCAAGGCAGTGGAGTCTCGACACCGCGGCTGATTCACCTGCGCGACGTTAAGTCGCGCCCGTCTATCCGCCTCATAGCCAGAATTCTCAGGTGCCCAAGCGGATCGAACGATAGCATTGGGCGCCTGAGTTTTTGCCATTCCTATGAGGCTCTCGCTATGACCGCACCGACTGCAATTCGCCGACTCAACGCTGCCGATCCTGATTTCGCACATCATCTGGATCATTTGTTGAGCTGGGAAAGTGTGTCTGACGGCTCGGTCAATCAGCGGGTGCTGGACATCATCAAAGCCGTGCGCGAGCGTGGCGATGCGGCGCTGGTGGAATTCACCCAGAAGTTCGACGGCCTGGAAGTTGCCTCCATGGCAGACCTGATCCTGCCGCGCGAACGCCTGGAACTGGCCCTGACCCGAATCACCATTCCTCAGCGCGAGGCGCTGGAAAAAGCCGCCACCCGTGTGCGCAGCTACCACGAAAAACAGAAGCAGGATTCATGGAGCTACACCGAAGCCGATGGCACGGTGCTGGGCCAGAAGGTCACGCCGCTGGATCGCGCCGGTCTGTACGTACCGGGCGGCAAGGCGTCGTACCCGTCGTCCGTGCTGATGAACGCGATTCCGGCCAAAGTCGCGGGCGTGACCGAAGTGGTCATGGTCGTGCCGACCCCGCGCGGTGAAATCAACGAGCTGGTGCTGGCGGCTGCCTGCATCGCCGGCGTCGACCGGGTGTTCACCATCGGCGGTGCCCAGGCCGTTGCCGCACTGGCTTATGGCACCGAAAGCGTGCCGAAGGTCGACAAGGTGGTGGGACCTGGCAATATCTATGTCGCGACCGCCAAGCGCCACGTGTTCGGCCAGGTCGGTATCGACATGATCGCCGGCCCGTCGGAGATTCTTGTGGTGTGCGATGGTCAGACCGATCCTGACTGGATCGCCATGGACCTGTTTTCCCAGGCCGAGCACGACGAAGACGCCCAGGCGATTCTGGTCAGCCCGGACGCCGAGTTCCTCGACAAGGTTGCCGCGAGCATCAACAAACTGATGCCGACCATGGAACGCGCCGAGATTATCGAAACCTCGATCAATGGCCGTGGCGCCTTGATCCTGGTTCAAGACATGGAGCAGGCTATCGAAGTAGCCAACCGCATCGCGCCGGAACACCTGGAGTTGTCGGTAGCTGATCCGCAAGCCTGGCTGCCGCAGATCCGTCACGCCGGGGCGATTTTCATGGGCCGTCACACCTCTGAAGCCTTGGGCGATTACTGCGCCGGTCCGAACCACGTGCTGCCGACTTCCGGCACCGCGCGGTTCTCGTCGCCGCTGGGTGTGTACGATTTCCAGAAGCGTTCGTCGATCATTTTCTGCTCCGAGCAGGGTGCGTCCGAACTGGGCAAGACCGCTTCCGTGCTGGCCCGTGGCGAGTCGCTGACCGCCCACGCACGCAGCGCTGAATATCGCATCGTCGACGGCAAGCAGGGGAACTGAAATGAGTAAATTCTGGAGCCCGTTCGTCAAGAACCTGGTGCCCTATGTGCCGGGCGAGCAGCCGAAGCTGGCCAAACTGGTAAAGCTCAACACCAATGAAAACCCGTACGGCCCATCGCCCAAAGCCCTGGCGGCGATGCAGGCCGAGCTGAACGACAACCTGCGCCTGTATCCGGACCCGAACAGCGATCTGCTGAAAAATGCCGTGGCCAGGTATTACGGCGTTCAGAGCAATCAGGTGTTCCTCGGTAATGGTTCCGACGAAGTCCTGGCGCACATCTTCCACGGCCTGCTGCAGCACGACAAGCCGCTGCTGTTCCCGGACATCAGCTACAGCTTCTATCCGGTTTACTGCGGTTTGTACGGTATAGCATTTGATGCGGTGCCGCTGGACGAGCAGTTCCAGATCGATCCGGCCGACTACACCAGGCCGAACGGCGGGATCATTTTCCCGAACCCGAACGCGCCCACCGGTTGCCTGCTGGCGCTCGAGGCCGTCGAGCAAATACTCAAGGCCAACCCGGATTCCGTGGTTGTGGTGGACGAGGCTTACATCGACTTCGGCGGCGCAACGGCTATCACGCTGGTGGATCGTTACCCGAACCTATTGGTGACCCAGACCTTGTCCAAGTCCCGTTCGCTGGCGGGTCTGCGGGTTGGGCTGGCAGTAGGGCACCCGGACTTGATTGAAGCGCTGGAGCGGATCAAGAACAGCTTCAACTCTTATCCGATTGATCGTCTGGCCATCGTCGGCGCCACGGCCGCGTTTGAAGATCGCGAATACTTCGAGAAGACCTGCCGTTTGGTCATCGAAAGCCGCGACAAGGTAGTTGGGCAACTGGAGGCGAAGGGCTTTGACGTGTTGCCGTCGGCAGCGAACTTCATTTTTGCCCGTCATCCGCAACACGATGCGGCAGTTCTGGCAGCAAAGTTGCGCGAGCAAGGTGTGATCGTTCGCCACTTCAAGCAGGAGCGCATTGCGCAGTTCCTGCGGATCTCCATTGGCACGCCCGAGCAGAATCAGGCACTGATCGACGGCCTGGGCGATCTTTAGTCCACTTTCGCGAGCAAGTCGGACCGCCGCACCGCCGCTCCCACACTGGATCTCCATTGCTCACCAATCGTGAGTCCATAGATGATCAAGTGTGGGACGGGCTTTCTCGCGAAGGACGATCACGCGTTATGCCTGTCGTAGCGCGGCGTTTCCATCGCGGGCAACCCACGCTTGCGCGAGGGTAGACGGGTTACTCGTGATGCGGTTCGCCAAGAAAGGTCAGCGACGTGAACAGTCCACGCGTCGCCACATCCGGGTTGTCCTTCAGCGAAATCTCCATCTGCGCCGCAATCACGTTCAATCCTTCATTACGCACCAGTATTTGCGCCCGGCCCTCTGCGTCGGTCTCGGTGCTCAAGGTATTCGGTGCGCTGCGATAATCGCCTACCAACTTCACACCCGCCGCCGGCTTACCGTCCAATAGCACTCGAACCGGCAACAGTTTACCCGGCCCGACCGTCAGCGGATCAACCTCCGGCAGAATCAGTAGTTTCATCTGATCAAGCTTCGGCAGTTTCGCCCCCGGTTGGTATATCGCCAAGCTGTACTTGAAGGTCTGGGTCGACTCAATGGCCCCCGGTACTTTGCTGCGTCCTTCGTTGATCCATTTTTTATCCGGCGTCTGCGACCACATGCCATTGTTCAGCGCCACGGCCATCACCGCAGGTGGTTTCAACGGCTGCAGGCGGGCGTGGTCGGCCAGCCGTTGCACGTTCACCGGGATCATTTTGCCGCCGATGTCATAAGCCCACGCGCCACTGATTTTCTGCGCTTTGAAGGCGTTATCTTCGGCGCCGTGGCCGTAGACAACTTCGATGTTGCCGCGCCGCTGTTCGGTCCACAGGCCATGGGCCGAGACTTCAGTGGCGAACAGCAGTCCAAGCAGCGCCAGGGGTTTGAGGTAATGCATGGTGACTTCCTTTTATAGATTGAGTGTCAGGCTGACGGTGAAATTGCGCGGCTCGCCGGGGTTGACCCAGTAGTTGCTGTAAGAGCGCTCAAAGTATTTTTCGTCGAAAAGGTTGTTCAGGTTCAGGCCCACGGTGACGTTCTCGCTGGCCTTGTAATGGGCCAGCAGGTCGACGGTGTGGTAGGCAGGCAGTTCGAAATCGCTGCCGGCCTCACCCGAGCGATCGCCGACATAGGTGAACGCTGCACCAAGGTCCGAACCGCGCAAGTGGCCATTCTGAAATTCATAAACGCCCAGCGCACTGCCGCTGCGTTTGGCCACGCCGAGAATTCGGCTGCCGGTGGGAATAACCTTGTCGCCTTGGGTGACTTCAGCGTCGATGTAAGCGAAAGCACCGATCACTCGCACCGCATTGGTGACTTGTCCGGTGACTTGCAGGTCGATCCCCTGACTTCGAGCCTTGCCCATGGCGCGGCTGGAATCAGTCGCCGGATCGAGTGCCAGGACGTTTTCCTTTTCGATATGGAAGGCGGCGAGGGTGGTGCTCAAGCGGTCGTCGAACAGTTCGCTCTTGATCCCGACTTCATAGCCGACGCCTTCTTCCGGGTCGAAGGATTTGCCGGCGGCATCCAGGCCGTTGTTGGGTTTGAACGAGGTGGAGGCGTTGGCGAACACGCCCACTTCGGGCGTCAGTTGGTAGAGCATCCCGGCTCGTTGGGTCAGCGCGTTGTGGCGCTGGCGGCTGGTCGCATTGCGGTTGTGATCGTCGATGCTTTGTTCGAAATGTTCGAAGCGCGCCCCGAGCATGCCGCGCAGCTTTTCGGTAAAGACGATCTGGTCTTGAAGGTTCAGCGCCTGGCTTTCGATGTGCTCGAACAAGTCGGTCCCGGAGCGTGCGCCATTCGGTTTCGGCTGACCATAAATCGGCCGGTAAATATCGATAGCGTAGGGACCGCCAGCAATGGTCGTGACCCGTTCGTTCTTGCGGAAATTCTCGTATTCGCTGCCGATCAGCAGTTCGTGTTGCCAAGTGCCGATATCGAACAAGCCGCGCAGTTCGAGTTGGGTGATGCTGTCGTGCCAGTTGGTATCGCGCTCGCGGTAGCGACGGTTGACGGTGTGGCCGTCGGCGTTCAAAGGACGACTCTCGGAGGCGAAGCCCCAGAGCTTGCCTTCCTTGTAATGGCTGGCGAGGCGCAGTTTCCATCGGTCGTTGAGATGATGCTCCAGGGCGGCTTGCAGCAGATTGTTGTGGTTGTCGATGTTGCCGTCGTTGGGTTCACCCAGGAATGTCGAACGGGAGACACCGTTCCATTTATTGTTCGGCGCGACGATACCGCGATCAAAGGTCGAGCTGTGGCGGACGATTTCGCTCTCCACCAACAGGCTGGTATCCGGGTTCAGTTGCCAGCTGAACGAAGGTGCAACGAACACACGCTGGCTGTCGACGTGATCGCGAAAGCTATGGTTATCCTCGACCGCAAGGTTCACTCGAGATAACACACTGCCGGCATCGTCCAGCGGCGTATTGACGTCCACTGCGGTGCGATAGCGATCCCAGCTGCCGGCACTGGTGTGCAGCGTGGTGAAGGCTTCGGGCTGTGGTTTCTTGGTGACGATGTTCACCGTACCGCCTGGATCGCCGCGACCGTAGAGGCTGGCGGCCGGGCCTTTCAGGACTTCGATGCGTTCGACGTTGGCCACGTCCGGCGTGCTCGGATAGCCTCGGTTGGCGCTGAAACCATCCTTGTAGAACTCCGACGTGGTGAAGCCGCGCACGCTGTATTCGTAGAGCGTCAAGCCGCCGAAGTTGTTCTGTTTCGACACGCCGCCGGCAAACTCCAGTGCACGTTCAACGCTGGTGCTGCCCAAGTCCTTGAGCACACTGACGGGAATTACACTGATCGATTGCGGGATATCGCGAAGGGCGGTGTCGGTTTTGGTTGCGCTGGAGGAGCGTGTGGCGCGGTAACCCTTGACCGGGCCAGTGGGGGATTCATAGTCGGAGGTGACGCTGATGGCGTCCAGCTCAACGGTTCGCGATTCTTCGGCGAAGACCGGATCCCCCAGCAAACCGAGGGCCAAGCCTGCGAGGGAAACCATTGTTCGAGACGACATGTTATGTTGTTCCAATAGTAGTATTGAAACAATATAACATGTCTAATGAGAATGTCTGCTGTTAACGGTCTCGCCGTTATGGAGCTGCTGAGGGCGCAGCTCCTTAGCGCTTACTCTTCCTCTTTCTCTTTCTCTTTGACCGGCGCCGGTGGTGGGCGCAGGCCGATCTCGGCGGTGAGCTTCAACTCCTTGCCGTTACGCATCACCTGAATCGATACCTTGTCCGTCGGTTTGATCCGCGCAACCTGGTTCATCGAACGACGGCCATCTCCGGCCGGTTCGCCGTCGATGGCGAGGATCACATCACCCAATTGCAAGCCGGCCTTCTGCGCCGGGCCGTCACGGAAGATCCCCGCAACTACGATGCCCGGACGCCCCGACAGGCCGAACGACTCCGCCAGTTCCTGAGTCAATGGCTGCACTTCAATCCCGAGCCAGCCACGAATCACCTGGCCGTGCTCGATGATCGACTTCATCACCTCCATGGCCAGCTTGACCGGAATGGCGAAGCCGATGCCCTGGGAGCCGCCGGACTTGGAGAAGATCGCCGTGTTGATGCCCGTCAGGTTGCCGTTGGCATCCACCAGCGCACCGCCGGAGTTGCCCGGGTTGATCGCGGCGTCGGTCTGGATGAAGTCTTCGTAGTTGTTCAGGCCCAGCTGATTACGTCCAGTGGCGCTGATGATGCCCATGGTCACGGTCTGGCCGACGCCGAACGGGTTGCCGATGGCCAGTGCCACGTCGCCGATGCGGATATTGTCGGAGCGGCCGATGGTGATCGACGGCAGGTTTTTAAGATCGATTTTCAGCACCGCAAGGTCGGTTTCCGGATCGCTGCCGATGACGCGTGCGAGGGTTTCACGGCCGTCCTTGAGCGCGACCACAATCTGATCGGCGCCACTGGTCACGTGGTTGTTGGTCAGAATGTAGCCTTCCGGGCTCATCATCACGCCAGAGCCGAGGCTCGACTCCATGCGCTTCTGCTTGGGCGAGTTGTCGCCGAAAAAGCGGCGGAACTGCGGGTCCTCAAACAGCGGATGGTTCGGCTTGTTGATGACTTTGGTGGTGTACAGGTTGACTACCGCCGGCGCGGCGGTCGTCACGGCGTCTGCGTACGACACCGGACCTTGTTGCACACTGGTGGTTTGTGGCGCTTGCTGCAGGTTAACGTCGAGGCTTGGAAGCCCGACCCATTGCGGGTAACGCTGGATTATCAACAGAGCGATAAGCACGCCGGCCAACAGCGGCCAGCCGGAAAAACGCAGCGCCTTGAGCATTAAGCACGTCCTGAAAGGTTGCAGGCGGTATGAGACCGCCCATAATGTCGCGCATTATACGAGGCCGAGCGCGCCTCTGAACGGGATATTTAGGAGTCTTTTATGGCCGTCGCCTTGAGCACCTTGGTAGAAGAAGCCGACCGTTACCTCGCCAGTGCAAAGATTGCCGATTATTGCCCTAACGGATTGCAGGTCGAGGGCCGGCCGCAAGTGATGCGCATCGTCAGTGGCGTCACTGCAAGCCAGGCATTACTGGACGCCGCCGTCGAAGCGCAGGCCGACCTGGTGCTGGTGCATCACGGTTATTTCTGGAAAGGCGAGAACCCGTGCATCACCGGCATGAAGCAACGTCGCTTGAAGACCTTGCTCAAGCACGACATCAGCCTGCTGTCTTATCACTTGCCGCTTGACCTGCACCCGGATGTCGGCAATAACGTGCAGCTGGCTCATCAGCTGGACATCACGGTCGAAGGCCCGCTCGATCCGGGCAACCTCAAAATCGTCGGCCTGGTGGGCTCGCTGAATGAGCCGATGACACCGCGTGATTTCGCTCGTCGAGTTCAGGACGTCATGGGCCGCGAGCCGTTGCTGATCGAAGGCAGCGCGATGATTCGCCGTGTGGGTTGGTGCACCGGTGGTGGGCAGGGCTACATCGATCAGGCCGTCCTGGCGGGTGTCGATCTTTACCTCAGTGGTGAAGCGTCCGAGCAGACCTTCCACAGTGCCCGTGAAAACGACATCAGCTTCATCGCTGCCGGTCACCACGCGACTGAGCGCTACGGCGTGCAAGCGCTGGGCGATTACCTGGCCCGCCGCTTTGCCCTCGAGCACATCTTTATCGATTGCCCGAATCCGATCTGATTTGCGTAGCCCCCTGTAGGAGCTGCCGAAGGCTGCGATCTTTTGATCCTGAAATCAACGTCAAAAGATCGCAGCCTTCGGCAGCTCCTACAGGGGGCAGTCCTAACCAGTCAGAGTATTCCACGCCCAAACGAGGGGGTATATTCATATACCCTTTCGATCTAGCCGGCGCCCTGATTAGAAGGAGTTGCTGTGCTAGCATTCCCCGCTCGAACACGGCCCGCTGGCCGTCCATAAGATCGTTTTCGTGAGTAGCCATGGTCGACAAACTGACGCATCTGAAACAGCTGGAGGCCGAAAGCATCCACATCATCCGCGAGGTCGCCGCCGAGTTCGATAACCCGGTGATGCTGTACTCCGTCGGTAAAGATTCCGCCGTGATGCTGCACCTTGCGCGCAAGGCATTCTTCCCGGGCAAACTGCCGTTCCCGGTGATGCACGTCGACACCCGGTGGAAGTTCAAGGAGATGTACGCATTCCGCGATCGCATGGTCGAAGAACTGGGCCTGGACCTGCTGGTCCACGTCAACCCCGATGGCGTCGCGCAGGGCATCAACCCGCTGACCCACGGTAGCGCAAAGCACACCGACATCATGAAAACCGAAGGCCTCAAGCAGGCTCTCGACAAGTACGGTTTCGACGCTGCTTTCGGTGGTGCCCGTCGCGATGAAGAGAAGTCCCGCGCCAAAGAACGCGTGTATTCCTTCCGCGATACCAAACACCGCTGGGACCCGAAGAACCAGCGTCCAGAACTGTGGAACGTCTACAACGGCAACGTCAACAAGGGTGAATCCATCCGTGTGTTCCCGTTGTCGAACTGGACCGAGCTGGACATCTGGCAGTACATCTACCTCGAAGGCATCCCGATCGTGCCGCTGTATTTCGCCGCCGAGCGCGACGTCATCGAGATGAATGGCACCTGGATCATGATCGACGACGAACGCCTGCTCAATCACCTGAGCGACGAAGACAAGAAGCGTATCGTCAAGAAGAAAGTCCGGTTCCGTACACTGGGTGACTACCCGTTGACCGGTGCGGTCGAGTCCGAGGCCACCAGCCTGACCGACATCATTCAGGAAATGCTCCTGACGCGAACTTCCGAACGCCAGGGCCGGGTCATCGACCACGATGGCGCAGGCTCGATGGAAGAAAAGAAACGTCAGGGTTATTTCTAAGGGGTTGTCATGTCGCACGTATCTGATTTGATCAGCGAGGACATCCTCGCCTACCTGGGCCAGCACGAACGCAAGGAAATGCTGCGCTTTCTGACCTGTGGCAACGTCGACGACGGCAAGAGCACCCTGATCGGGCGCCTGCTGCACGACTCCAAGATGATCTACGAAGATCACCTGGAAGCCATCACCCGCGACTCGAAAAAAGTCGGCACCACCGGTGAAGACATCGACCTGGCGTTGCTGGTCGACGGCCTGCAGGCCGAGCGGGAGCAGGGCATCACCATCGATGTCGCCTACCGCTACTTCTCCACCGCCAAACGCAAATTCATCATCGCCGACACCCCCGGCCATGAGCAGTACACCCGCAACATGGCCACGGGTGCGTCCACCTGTGACCTGGCGATCATCCTGGTCGACGCCCGTTACGGCGTACAGACCCAGACCCGTCGCCACAGCTTCATCGCCTCGTTGCTGGGCATCAAGCACATCGTTGTCGCCATCAACAAGATGGACCTCAACGGCTTTGATGAAACCGTCTTCGAGTCGATCAAGGCCGATTACCTGAAGTTCGCCGAAGGCATCGCCTTCAAGCCGACCACCATGGCGTTCGTGCCGATGTCGGCGCTCAAGGGCGATAACGTCGTGAACAAGTCCGAGCGCTCGCCGTGGTACACCGGCCAGTCGCTGATGGAAATTCTCGAGACCGTCGAAATCGCCAGCGACCGCAACTACACCGACCTGCGTTTCCCGGTGCAGTACGTCAACCGTCCGAACCTGAACTTCCGGGGTTTCGCCGGCACCCTGGCCAGCGGTGTTGTGCACAAGGGCGACGAAGTCGTTGTGCTGCCGTCGGGCAAGAGCAGCCGTGTGAAATCCATCGTCACCTTCGAAGGTGAACTGGAACACGCAGGTCCAGGTCAGGCGGTGACGCTGACCATGGAAGACGAGATCGACATCTCCCGCGGCGATTTGCTAGTGCACGCCGATAACCTGCCGCAAGTGACCGACGCCTTCGACGCCATGCTGGTGTGGATGGCCGAGGAACCGATGCTGCCGGGCAAGAAATACGACATCAAGCGCGCCACGACCTACGTGCCGGGTTCGATCACCAGCATCGTCAACCGCGTTGATGTGAACACCCTTGAAGAAGGCCCGGCCAGCTCGTTGCAACTGAACGAGATCGGTCGAGTCAAGATCAGCCTCGACGCCGCTATCGCGCTGGACGGTTACGCAAGCAACCGCACCACCGGTTCGTTCATCGTCATCGATCGCTTGACCAACGGCACCGTCGCCGCCGGCATGATCATCGCTCAGCCGTTGGCACATGGCAGCAGCACGCATCACGGCAAACTGGCTCACGTTGCCACCGAAGAGCGCGCCCAGCGCTTCGGCCAGCAGCCGGCCACCGTGCTGTTCAGCGGCTTGTCGGGCGCGGGCAAAAGCACCTTGGCTTATGCGGTTGAACGCAAGCTGTTCGACATGGGCCGTGCGGTGTTTGTGCTGGATGGCCAGAACCTGCGTCACGACCTGAACAAAGGTCTGCCACAGGATCGCGCCGGTCGTACCGAAAACTGGCGTCGTGCGGCGCACGTTGCGCGTCAGTTCAACGAAGCCGGCTTGCTGACTCTTGCGGCCTTCGTGGCACCGAGTGCCGAAGGCCGTGAGCAAGCCAAGGACCTGATCGGCAAGGAGCGTCTGCTGACGGTCTACGTCCAGGCCTCGCCGGCGGTCTGTGCCGAGCGTGACCCACAAGGTCTGTACGCAGCGGCCGGGGATAACATCCCGGGCGAATCCTTCCCGTTCGACGTGCCGCTCGATGCCGACCTTGTGGTCGATACCCAAGCGCTGTCGCTGGAAGAAAGCGTCAAGCAAGTGCTGGATCTGCTGCGCCAGCGCGGCGCGATCTAAGCGCTAGCCGCTAATAAAAAACCCGCCGATGAGTGATCATCCGGCGGGTTTTTTTTGATGTGATCGTTCCCACGCTCTGCGTGGGAATGCTGCCCGGGACGCTCCGCGTCCCTTCGCAGGCGTGACGCGGAGCGTGGGAACGATCAGGTAGACGGATACTCGCGATGCATCTGCTCCAGCAACGCATCCTTGTCTTCCCACAGCTGATTGATCCAGCCCTGGAACTGCAATCGGTACTCTCCATCCTGGTCGTAATTCTTGCCAATGAACTGCGGCGGAATCTTCAGCTCCTGAAAATGCACCACCACGTCCTTGACGTTCCCGCACAACAAATCCCAATACCCCGGACGACCGCCCGGATAGTGAATGGTCACATTGACGATGGATTCGAGCTGCTCACCCATCGCGTCCAGCACGAACGCAATACCACCCGCCTTTGGCTTGAGCAGGTACTTGAACGGTGACTTCTGTTGCGCATGCTTGCCCTCGGTGAAACGCGTGCCTTCGACAAAGTTGAAAATACCCACCGGGTTATTACGAAACTTGTCGCAGGTCTTGCGGGTGGTTGCCAGGTCTTTGCCTTTCTTCTCCGGGTGCTTTTCCAGATACGCCTTGGAGTAGCGTTTCATGAACGGAAAGCCCAGGGTCCACCACGCCAGACCAATCACCGGCACCCAGATCAGCTCTTGCTTGAGAAAAAACTTCAGCGGCTGGATGCGACGGTTCAGGACGTACTGCAACACCATGATGTCGACCCAGCTCTGGTGGTTGCTGGTGATCAGATACGAATGCTGATAGTCCAGCCCCTCGAGGCCACTCAGGTGCCAGCGAGTGCGGCAGACGAGGTTCATCCAGGCCTTATTGTTGCTGATCCAGGCTTCGTGCGTATGACTCATCAGCCAGCGCGTGAATCGCTGGGTCAAGGCGAAAGGCAGTGCCTTGAAGATCGCCACGCAGAACAGGAATGAGCAGAGCAAAATGGTATTGAGTGCCAGCAGTAACGATGCAATCACACCGCGCACGGCGGCAGGCAGGAAATCCAGCATTTAAAGATCCATAGGTCGGTTGGCAGCTTGGATCGCGGTCAACGCGATGGTGTACACGATGTCATCGACTTGCGCGCCACGCGGCAGGTCGTTCACCGGTTTGCGCAGGCCCTGCAGCATCGGGCCGAGGCTGACGCAATCGGCACTGCGCTGCACGGCTTTGTGCGTGGTGTTGCCGGTGTTCAGGTCGGGGAACACGAACACCGTGGCGCGACCGGCCACCTGGCTGTTCGGCGCCAGCTGCCGTGCCACGGTTTCGTTGGCGGCAGCGTCGTACTGCAATGGGCCGTCGATCAGCAGAGAATGCTGCTGCTCGTGGGCAAGCAACGTCGCTTCGCGCACCTTCTCGACTTCTTCACCGCTGGCTGATTCGCCACTGGAGTAGCTGATCATTGCCACCCGTGGCGTGATGCCGAATGCGGCCGCCGAGTCAGCGCTTTGCAGCGCGATTTCGGCCAGTTCGCTGGCGCTCGGATGCGGGTTCATCACGCAATCGCCGTACACCAGCACTTCTTCCGGAAACAGCATGAAGAACACCGACGACACTAGCGTGCAGCCCGGTGCGGTCTTGATCAACTGCAAGGCCGGGCGGATGGTGTTGGCGGTGGAGTGAATGACGCCAGAGACGAGGCCATCGACTTCATCCAGCGCGAGCATCATGGTGCCGATCACCACGGTGTCTTCAAGCTGCTGCTCGGCCATCGGCGCGTTGAGGCTTTTGCTTTTGCGCAGTGCGACCATCGGTTCGACGTAGCGCTTGCGGATCAGGTCCGGGTCGAGAATTTCCAGTCCCGGTGGCAGCTCGATGCCTTGCGCGCGAGCCACCGCTTCGACGTCCTCGGGTTTGGCCAGCAGCACGCAACGGGCAATCCCGCGTGCCTGACAAATCGCCGCTGCCTGGACGGTCAACGGCTCGCTGCCTTCGGGCAGGACGATACGTTTGTTGGCCGCCTGGGCCCGCTGGATCAATTGATAACGGAATACGGCAGGCGACAGGCGCATTTCCCGTGGCGTGCCGCAGCGCTGGTGCAGCCAGTTGGCGTCGAGGTGGCTGGCGACGAAATCGGTGATGATCTCCGCGCGCTCACGGTCGTCAATCGGGATTTCCTTGTTCAATCCGTTCAATTGGTTGGCGGTGTCGTAGGAACCGGTGCTCACCGACAGCACTGGCAAACCAGCCTGCAGCGCGCCCCGGCACAAATCCATGATGCGCGGATCGGGCAGGGTATCGCTCGTCAGCAGCAGACCGGCCAATGGCACGCCGTTCATGGCAGCGAGGCTGACAGCGAGAATGATGTCGTCGCGATCGCCTGGGGTCACCACCAGTACGCCGGGCTTGAGCAGCTCCACGGTGTTGCGCATGGTGCGGGCGCAGATAATGATTTTGGTCATGCGCCGGGTTTCGTAATCGCCGGCATTGAGAATCTGTGCGCCCATCAGATCGGCGACGTCGCGGGTTCGGGGGGCATTCAGTTCCGGCTGGAAGGGGATGCAGCCCAGTAGACGGAAATCACCACTGCGCAGCAACGGCGAGTGTTCTTTCAGACGCGAGGCGAAGACATCCATGCTTTCGTCGGTCTTGACCTTGTTGAGGATCACGCCGAGGACTTTCGGGTCCTTCGGACCGCCGAACAATTGCGCCTGCAATTCCACGCGACCGGACAGTTCGGTCAGCACCTCGTTTTCCGGCGCCGACACCAGGATCACATCCGCGTCCAGGCTCTTGGCCAGGTGCAGATTCACCCGCGCGGCGTAGCTGGCGCTGCGGGTCGGCACCATGCCTTCGACGATCAGCACGTCCTTGCCGATAGCGGCTTGCTGGTAGAGCGTGATGATTTCTTCGAGCAATTCGTCGAGCTGACCATCGCCCAGCATCCGCTCGACGTGCGCCAGACCCAGCGGTTGAGGCGGTTTCAGACCGTGGGTACGCGCCACCAGTTCGGTGGAGCGTTCCGGTCCTGTATCACCAGGGTGCGGCTGGGCAATCGGTTTGAAAAAGCCGACCTTGAGACCGGCGCGCTCGAGCGTACGCACCAGCCCGAGGCTGATGGAGGTCAGACCCACCCCAAAATCGGTGGGTGCGATGAAAAAAGTTTGCATGCGGATTCTCTAAGGGAGCGCAGGGGTGACCCTCTATATCTGAAGGCCTACCGAAATTCAGTCGCCAAGGTTATCGCTAACCGAGCCTTGTGCGCACCAACCACAATCAAAGGGTTGGCCTATTTTTTCATTGCGCAGCGAGGGGGCCATGACCCAGGCCCGGGATTGCCACGGCGGCTGGTGACGCAGGTGTTGGGTGTGACCGCAGGAAAGCTCGGCCACCCAGTGGCCGTCCTCGTCCTGATGGAAACCTGTGACCGTGGAGTTCTGTCCTGCCATCCGTCTGTCCGGGTTGTGTTCGCTTTCGGGCGATTGCTTCGCTAAACTTGGTCTTTCTATATTCTTATGCAAAAGGTCTCGCCCCATGCTGATCGCCGCCAATAAGGCTGTCTCCATCGACTATACCCTGACCAACGACGCTGGTGAGGTCATCGACAGCTCCGCCGGCGGCGCGCCGCTGGTTTACCTGCAAGGCGCAGGTAACATCATCCCGGGCCTGGAAAAGGCTCTGGAAGGTAAAGCCGTTGGTGATGAACTGACTGTTGCCGTAGAACCGGAAGATGCCTACGGCGAATACGCTGCCGAACTGGTCAGCACCCTGAGCCGCAGCATGTTCGAAGGCGTTGATGAGCTGGAAGTGGGCATGCAGTTCCACGCTTCCGCTCCGGACGGCCAGATGCAGATCGTGACCATCCGCGACCTGGACGGCGACGACGTCACTGTCGACGGCAACCACCCGTTGGCTGGTCAGCGCCTGAATTTCCAGGTCAAGATCATCGACATCCGTGATGCAAGCCAGGAAGAAGTCGCTCATGGTCACGTCCATGGCGAAGGTGGCCATCACCACTGATTTTCTGCGCTAAGCTCAGAGAACTGGAGAGGCGCCCGAGGGCGCCTTTTTTAGTCCGCGGTTGTCCATGGCAGCGCCGCCAGGTGGCTGTTTCGAGCAGAACACGGGAATTTGGAGTTCGTCATGAGTGCTTTTCACGACCTTAAATTGACAGCCCTGGATGGTCAGGAGCTACCTCTGGCGCCCTTCAAAGGGCGCGTCGTGCTGGTGGTCAATGTTGCTTCCAAATGTGGCCTGACCCCGCAATACGCGGCGCTGGAAAACCTTTACCAGCAATTCAAGGACAAAGGTTTCAGCGTACTGGGCCTGCCGTGCAACCAGTTTGCCGGACAGGAACCGGGTACCGAGCAAGAGATCCAGGATTTCTGCAGCCTGAACTATGGCGTGACCTTTCCGTTGTCCAGCAAGCTGGAAGTCAACGGGCATGATCGTCATCAGTTGTATCGTCTGCTGGCAGGCGAGGGTGCCGAATTCCCGGGCGACATCACCTGGAATTTCGAGAAGTTCCTGCTGGGCAAGGACGGTCGTGTTTTGGCGCGGTTCTCGCCGCGCACGGCGCCGGACGATCCGACGATCGTTCACGCGATTGAAAAAGCGCTGAGCTAGAAGATCAAAAGATCGCAGCCTGCGGCAGCTCCTACGGGGATACGCATTCCACTCTAGGAGCTGCCGCAGGCTGCGATCTTTTGTTTCTGCCTTTTGACTCTAAATCACCAAAATCAATAATACTTCCCATCCCTTTGCGCCCTCCATATTATAGCCGTCATAAAGTCTATCCCGTGGAGCGTTCCCATGCCCGTAAAAGCCCTGTTCAAACCGTTCCACCTCGGCACCCTCGAATTGCCGACCCGCGTCGTCATGGCCCCCATGACCCGCTCGTTCTCGCCGGGTGGCGTGCCTAATTCCAAAGTCATCGAGTACTACCGTCGTCGCGCGGCTGCGGGCGTGGGCCTGATCATCACTGAAGGCACCACCGTTGGTCACAAGGCTTCCAACGGCTACCCGAACGTGCCGCATTTCTACGGTGAGGCGGCGTTGGCCGGCTGGAAGAAAGTGGTTGATGCGGTGCATGCCGAAGGCGGCAAGATCGTTCCTCAACTGTGGCACGTCGGCAGCGTTCGTCGTATCGGCACCGAGCCGGACGCCAGCGTGCCGGGTTATGGCCCGTCGGAAAAATTGAAAGACGGCCAGGTTGTTGTTCACGGCATGACCAAACAGGACATCCAGGACGTCATCGCCGCCTTCGCCCAGGCTGCGAAAGACGCGCAGAGCATCGGTATGGACGGCGTGGAAATTCACGGTGCCCATGGCTACCTGGTGGACCAGTTCTTCTGGGAAGGCAGCAACCAGCGCACTGATGAATACGGCGGCAGCCTGGCCAACCGTTCGCGTTTCGCCATCGAATTGATCCAGGCCGTGCGCGCCGCAGTGGGTGAAGGTTTCCCGATCATCTTCCGTTTCTCACAATGGAAACAGCAGGATTACACCGCGCGTCTGGTGCAAACCCCGGAAGCGCTGGGTGAGTTCCTCCAGCCGTTGTCTGACGCGGGTGTGGATATTTTCCACTGCTCGACACGTCGATTCTGGGAGCCGGAGTTCGACGGTTCGCAACTGAACCTCGCGGGCTGGACACGCAAGCTCACTGGCAAACCGACCATCACCGTGGGCAGCGTCGGCCTGGACGGCGAGTTCCTGCAGTTTATGGTCAACACCGACAAGATCGCGCAGCCGGCCAGCCTGGAAAAACTGCTCGAGCGTTTGAACAACGATGAATTCGATCTGGTAGCGGTGGGTCGTGCGCTGCTGGTCGACCCGGACTGGGCGCAAAAAGTGCGCGACGGTCGTGAAGAAGACATCCTGCCGTTCAGCCGTGAGGCGTTGATGACGCTGGTTTAAACCGCATTTGAACTGACGCCATCGCGGGCAAACCCGCTCCCACAGTGTTCCGGGATGTTCACACGCTATGTGGCCGGCAAAAAAACCTGTGGGAGCTGGCTTGCCCGCGATGGCGGCGTCGAGGTCTACAAAAAATCAAGGTACCGTCGGTGCATTCGGCACCACCAACTCCCCCACACAAGCTCCCCGCAACTGTCCTTCGAACTGCTCGATAATAGCCGGCCAACCCTGTCGACTGGCGTGCTGTCGCGCATTCAATCGAACGCAGCGCAAGGTTTCGCGCTCCTCCAGCAACCACGCCGCCGCATCGCAAAATGCATCCTCATCCCCTGGCATCGCCAGCACACCGTTGTAGCCATGACGAATATGTTGCGCCGCTGCGGCCTGATCGTAAGCGACCACGCCCAGTCCCGAAGCCAGCGCCTCCAGCACCACGTTGCCAAACGTCTCGGTCAGGCTGGGGAACAGAAATACATCTCCCGACGCATAGTGACTGGCCAAGGCTTCACCGCGTTGTGCGCCACAGAAGATCGCTTCGGGTAATTCCTTTTCCAGAGCCACACGCTGGGGCCCGTCGCCAATCACGATCAGTTTGAGATTCCTCTGTGGATAACTGGCCTTCAGCGTGTCGAAACAGCGCTTGAGCAGACCCAGATTCTTCTCGGGCGCCAGACGGCCGACATGGATCACCGCGATGTCGCGCTCGGCCAATCCCCATTGTTCGCGTAACGCCGTCAGCCGTTTGGTGGGATGGAACAATTGACTGTCGACCCCTCGAGATAACAACGCCAGGCGCTCGAAATGCCTTCGCTCCAGCTCAAGTCGCTGACTCACGCTGGGCACCAGGGTCAGGTTCGAGCGGTTATGAAACCAGCGCAGGTAATGCGTCAGCAACCGCGTCAGCAGTCCAAATCCATACTGGCTGGAATACTGCTGAAAGTTAGTGTGAAAACCACTCACCACCGAAATGCCCAGGCGCCGCGCGGCGCGCAATGCAGAGAGTCCGAGCGGTCCTTCGGTAGCAATGTAGAGCACGTCCGGCCGATGACGTTTCCAGCGGCGCAGCAACTTGTGCATCGACGACTGCCCCCACTGCAAACCCGGATAACCCGGCAAAGGCCAGCCCCGGCACAACAGCAGATCATCGTTGCTGCCGGTTTGCCGGTCACAACCCTGCCGGGGCCGCACCAGCTCCACTTGATGCCCGCGCGCGCGCAAACCGTCGCACAGACGGCCAAGGGTATTGGCCACGCCGTTTATTTCGGGGGGGAATGTTTCGGTGATCAGGGTGATATGCAGAGCTGTCGTCATGACCTCAGTGTCGGCTGAGGCCATGTCGTCGTCATGACGGTGTGATGATGGATTTGTGACGGGAATCAGCGCTGGGTCACCAGGTTTTCCGCGCCGCGTTCACGCACCCAGAACAGGGTCGCCCCGGCCACGGCGGCCGGCATCATCAGAATGTTGACCACCGGAATCAGCAATACCAGATAAACACTGCCGCCGAAGCTCATGCTCTGCCAGCGTTTCTGGCGCAGCCAGGCGAGCATCTCGTTCCAGCCGAGTTTGTGGTTGTCCGCCGGGTAGTCGATGTACTGGATCGCCATCATCCACACCCCGAACAACAGCCACAATGGCGCGGCAATAATGTTCACCACCGGGATAAACGAGAGGATGAACAACCCGATTGCCCGCGGAAGAAAGTAACCGAGCTTGCGCATTTCCCGAGCCAGGGTGCGCGGAATCATGGCAATCAGTTCGCCCCAGCTGAACGCCGGGAAGTCATCGGTGCCGCGCACCACCACTTCCACCTTCTCCGCGAGAAAGCCGTTGAAGGGGGCGGCAATGATGTTAGCCAGCATGGTGAAGGTGAAAAACACCATCAGCACCACCAGCACAACAAAGAGCGGCCACAGGACATAGCTGAGAAAACTCAGCCACTCGGGCAGGGACGGCATCAGCGTATCGACCCACAGGCTGAATTGATGGCTGGCCAGATAGATCAATCCGACGAACAGCACCAGGTTGATCACCAGGGGTAGCAACACAAACAAACGCAGACTCGGGCTCAGGACCAGCTTGAGGCCTTCGCGCAGGTATTGCGGGCCGGACAGAACGGGGGCGGGCATATCGTGCTCCGAGCAAAGGGAAAACGCGCCGACCTTACCGGCTTTGCCCAAGGGGCGAAAGCGCAGCAGCGACATCGACATCAACTGTAACAAAGGCGCCTGAATATGCGCGGCGATGGCATAGAGACCACCTATGAGCTGGATTGTTAATCCGTATTTCCTTAATCTTCGCCCCCTCGATACGCTGCACCCAATCTTTTTACAGGACTGTCGAGTTCAAGCCTTCCCCAAGTGCTTTCAACGGTTCTTTTTTATTCCCGCCGGCAACCCGGCGTTCCGCGCCAGATGTTTCGGCCCGGTCAACAGGAGCAGGTCATGTCTGAAGTCCGTCATTCGCGAGTGATTATTCTCGGTTCCGGCCCTGCCGGTTACAGCGCTGCGGTCTATGCCGCCCGTGCCAACCTCAAGCCACTGCTGATCACCGGCATGCAGGCCGGCGGTCAACTGACCACCACCACTGAAGTCGACAACTGGCCGGGCGACGTCCACGGCCTGACCGGCCCGGCGCTGATGGAACGCATGAAAGAGCACGCCGAGCGCTTTGAAACCGAGATCGTTTTCGATCACATCAATGCCGTCGACTTTGCTTCCAAGCCTTACAGCCTCACTGGCGACAGCGCCACCTACACCTGCGACGCGCTGATCATCGCGACCGGCGCCAGCGCTCGTTACCTGGGCCTGCCGTCGGAAGAAGCGTTCATGGGCAAAGGCGTTTCGGCCTGCGCGACCTGCGACGGTTTCTTCTATCGCAACAAACCAGTGGCTGTGGTCGGCGGCGGCAACACCGCTGTTGAAGAAGCCCTGTACCTGGCCAACATCGCCAGCACCGTGACCCTGATCCACCGTCGCGAAACCTTCCGCGCCGAGAAGATCCTGATCGACAAGCTGAATGCACGCGTGGCTGAAGGCAAGATCATCCTGAAGCTGAATTCGAACCTGGACGAAGTCCTGGGCGACAACATGGGCGTGACCGGTGCTCGCCTGAAGAACAACGACGGCAGCTTCGACGAGCTGAAAGTCGACGGCGTATTCATCGCCATCGGCCACACCCCGAACACGTCGTTGTTCGAAGGTCAGCTGACGTTGAAAGACGGCTACCTGGTCGTGCACGGCGGCCGTGAAGGCAACGCGACTGCCACCAACCTCGAAGGTATCTTCGCGGCCGGTGACGTGGCTGACCACGTTTACCGCCAGGCCATCACCTCCGCCGGTGCCGGCTGCATGGCGGCACTGGATGCCGAGCGTTACCTGGACGACCTGCAGAACGCCAAGTTCTGAAATCGTTGAAATGAAAAAACCGGCCTCGGCCGGTTTTTTTGTGCCCACAAATTACCCTGTACCCACTGGCGGATCTGAATCCCTGTTCCTACTGGCGAATCTGGAACCTTGTAGCAGCTGGCGAAGCTGTGGGAGCAAAGCTTGCTCGCGAATGCGGTATTTCGTACGGCCGGGAAACCCAGTCGTCTGAATCGCGGGCAAGCCTTGCTCCCACAGCTTCGCCAGCTGCTACAGGGACAGGTGTTCGCCTTCAGCCTTTCAGCCTTTCCTGCACGAAGTCCATCACCTTCAACGACTGATAGATCGCATTCGCCGCCACCCGACCAAACGGACCGCCATTCCAGTCCAGCAGGTACGGTTTGAACAGTTCATATCGCGCACTTTCCCCGCACACCGCCTCGGCGGTCACCCGGCCGCCGATTGAGCCGGTGTTCAAACCATGACCGCCAAACGAAGTGCACGCCCAGACGCCCGGTTCCAGCAAGCCCAGGTTAGGCATTTTGTTGGTGGAGTAACCCATCAGGCCGGACCAGGCGAGATCGATTTTCACCGAGGCCAGCTGCGGGTACACCGCAACCATGTCCGCTTTGAGCATTGCCGCCAGGGCTTTCTCGTTCTGTTCATTGCGCGTGGTGATGCGTCCACCCCACAGCAAGCGGTCACCTTCAACGACGCGGTAGTAGTCCGACGCACGTCGGTCGTCAGAGAACGCAGCACCGGAGTCCAGCACCGTCTTGATCGAGTCACCCAGGTGTTCGGTCAGCACCACGTAGGTGGCGATGGGCAGGTAGGCGCGACTGAGTTTCTGCAACTCCGGTCCCCCGTAGCCTCCGGCGCAGAACACCAGATCCTTGCAGCGCACACTGCCGCGCGCGGTCTTGACGATTTTGTCCGCGCCTTCGCGCTGCCAGGCGAGCATCTTTGATTGTTCAAAAATCCTGCCGCCAGCCGCTTCAATGGCGAGGGCCAGGCCCAGGCAATAATTCAGCGGGTGGAAATGCAGGGCGTTCGGATCTTCGACACCCTGGAAGTAGCGCAACGTGTGAGCCCGCTCGCGGACCTGTGCGGTGTCGAGGAAGTTGAGTTCATAGCCGAAGTCACGGCGCATGGTATCGATGTGGTTTTTTATGCTGGCGCCATCATCGTAGCGCTTGACCCGAATCGTACCGGCGGACGGCGCGCAGCCAGTCAGGGCCAGTTCCGTGATGTTGTGGCGGACGATCTCCACGCCTTCGACGGACATCTGGAACAGCGAGCGTGCGTGTTCCAGGCCGAGTTTTTTACGGATCGCGCCAGACCCTTCCGCCCAGCCCGGCGACACCACGCCGCCATTGCGACCAGATGCACCCCAGGCCACCTGATGGGCTTCGAGGATGATCACGCGTTTGCCGCGTCGGGTCAGTTCCAGTGCGGCGGTGAGGCCGGCGATTCCCGCGCCGATGATGCACACGTCGCAGGTTTCATCGGTGTTCAATTCGGACCTGGCCGCGCGTGGCAGCGAGGTTTGGGAATACCAGGTGTTGGGAAAGGACATGGTCAATCCTTGAGAAATTGGTCGCCGTACATCAACACTGTAGGAGCGAGCCCTGTGGTGAGGGGATAAATCCCCTCACCACAGGGCTCGCTCCTACAGGGGGCAGAGTGTTTACTTGACGGTCGAGTAATCCACGCCATACCACTTGTTCGACAGCTTGGTCAGCGTGCCGTCCTTGTGCATTTCGCCGATGATTTCACCGAGCTTGGCCTTCAACTCTGGATCACCCTTGTCAGTGGCAACAGCCAGCGGTTCGTAGAACGCGACAACGTTGTCGACGGCGCGCAGCGGGTAACCCTTCTTGACGGCGGCGTCCAGCGTGCTGCGTTGCGTGAGGATGGCGTCCAGTCGGGCTCCGTCGCCCAGGCGCAGATCGTCCAGCGGTCCGACGGAACCGGCGTAGGTCTTCATTTTTTCCGTTTTTACGTCGTAGACAACAGGCGGCACATCGGTGGTTTCAATGGCCAGCGCCTGGCTGAAATAGTCCTCGGACGTGGTGCCACCTTCGACGCCGATGGTTTTGCCATTGAGCGCCTTGTGGTCAGTGACCTTGGATTTGTCATGCACCGCGAAGACGTAAGGCACGTAGTAATAGGTGCCCGGGAAATCAAGAATACGCGCGCGACTTTTGGTGGCGGTCATCGAACCCACGGACATGTCCCAGCGCCCGTTCCATTTGCCGGCGGTAATCACGTCCCAGTCCGGCGTGATGAACTTGACCTCGACCCCGAGACGCTTGGCGATCTCCTTGGAAACGTCGATGTCAAAGCCGTCGATTTCATTTTTGTCGTTGATGAAGCCCTGAGGAGGCCAGGTCGCCGACGTGGCGACGGTCATGGTTTTGCTGCTCTGAATCTTGTCCAGTACTGCGCCAGCGTTGGCGGCACCAACGAACAACAGCGACAGTGCGGCGGTGAGGGTGATTAAGCATTTACTTCTGACCATGTCCATCTCCATGTCTCGTTATTGTTATGAGGGCAAAGCGGTCTTCAGTGGCCGATGATTTGCGACAGGAATTTCTGCGCGCGTTCGGTCTGTGGGTTGTTAAAAAATTCGGCGGGGGTCGCTTGTTCGATGACTTGGCCCTGGTCCATGAACAGCACGCGATCGGCGACCTTGCTGGCGAAACCCATTTCGTGGGTCACGCAAATCATGGTCATGCCGTCGGTGGCCAGTTCGCCCATCACGTCCAGCACTTCGTGGACCATTTCCGGGTCGAGGGCAGAAGTCGGTTCATCAAACAGCATCACTTTGGGATTCATGCACAGGGCGCGGGCAATCGCGACGCGCTGTTGCTGGCCGCCGGACAACTGCGACGGGTATTTGTCGGCGTGTTCGGCGATACGCACGCGCTCCAGGTAGACCTGGGCGCGTTTTTTCGCTTCCGCGCTCGACACGCCTTGCACCAGTTGTGGCGCCAGGGTCAGGTTGTCCATCACGCTCAGATGCGGGAACAGGTTGAAGCTCTGGAACACCATGCCGATCTCACTGCGCACGGCGCTGACGCTTTCTGCCTCGCTGGTGAGGGTGATGCCGTTGACCTGAATGTGGCCTTTCTGGAAATTCTCCAGATGGTTGATGCAGCGGATCATCGTCGACTTGCCCGAGCCCGACGGCCCGCACACCACCAGTATTTCGCCGGTGGCCACGGTCAGGTCGACATCGCGCAACGCGTGGAAATTGCCGTACCACTTGTTCAGGCCGGAGATGGAAATCATCGCAGGGCTGGCTAACGCAGGGGACGCTAGGTCGAGTCGCTCAGCGGTATTGGTTCCAGTCATCACGCATCAACCCCTTGCCGTGGATCGATTGACCCGTTTTTCGATTCGCGCCTGCACCCGTTCGAGGATGAACGACAGCGCCCAGTAGATCATCGCGGCAGTGATCAACATTTCCAGGTGGCGGAAGTCTGCACGGCCCTGGGTCTTGGCCAGGTACATCAATTCCCAGACGCCAATCACCGATACCAGGGAACTGTCCTTGAGCATGGCGATGAACTGGTTGCCGGTGGGCGGGATGATCACGCGCAACGCCTGGGGCATGATCACCCGGCTCAACGTTTTGAACGGGCTGATGTTCAGGGCCCGGGACGCTTCCCACTGGCCGACCGGAATACTCTGGATGCCCGCGCGGAAAATCTCCGTCATGTAGGCGCCGTAGCACAGCGACAGGGCGAGGATGCCGGCGGGCACCGCATCGACGACATAGCCCAGTTGCGGCAGCCCGAGGTAAATCAGGTAAATCTGGATCAGCAGCGGCACACCGCGAAAGAACGAGGTGTAGAACGAGGCGAGGGCATTGGCCAGACCGTTGCTCGACAGCTTGGCGACCGCGCCGATCAGCGCCAGGACGAAAGCAATCACGATCGCGACGGCTGAGATGTACAGCGTGGTGGCGGCACCCTGAATGATCAGGAAACCGATCTTGTCGAGAATGAAGCTGTAGGAGAGGTCGAAGGTATCGAAGAACGCCAGGAACAGGATGAGCAGTTCGATCCAGACGACGGTGGTCTGGACCTTGAACTTCAAGCGTCCGAGGACGTGGAAATTCAGCGTGCCGAGTACGGCAATGGCCAGGCCGATGGCGATGTTGCGAGCGGTCAGGCTGTCCGGGGTATCGCCCAACAGGGGCTGGAGGAAGTGGCTGAGGGCGCTGTTACCGAGGTTCATCAGGTAGGCGCCCAGGAAAAGCACTACGGCTACGCCGAGCAGGAACTGTGGATCATTGGACTTTTTCTTATAAATTATATTGTCGTGATACATGACTGCCTCAGCTGATAGGTGGTGATGATCTCGCTTGATAGATGGGGGCGTTGGCTAATCCGATTGGTCGGGCGCCTCCGAGTATTGCGATGCATTTTCAGGGACTGCAAGCGAACATAATTCGCTACGTCAGTCCCTGAGCTCATTTTGCTATCAGCGCAGTTTCGCCACGCACCGTTCGAGGATGTCCAGGCCTTCCTCCAGCACGGCGGCTTCTGTGGTCAGCGGCGCCAGCAGACGAATGATGTGACGCGACTTGCCGCTAGGCATCAGCAGCAGGCCAGCGTCCCGGGCCATGACCAGTAGCTGGGTCAACTGGGCCGATGCCGGCGAGCCATCGGCATTGATCAGTTCGATTCCCCGCATCGCACCGACCCCAGTCAAGCGGCCCAGGAAGGGGGAAAGCGTGCTGGCGCGCCAGGATTCGTAGCGGCTGACGATGGCTTCTTCCTGTTGCGAGCCCCAGGCCTGCAGGTTCGCATCGGTCATCTCGTCCAGGGTGGCCAAGGCGGCGGCACAGGCGATCGGATTACCGGAATAGGTCCCGCCCAGTCCGCCCTTGGGCAACGTGTCGAGCAACGTCTTGCGCCCGACCACCGCACCCAGTGGTAAGCCGCCGGCGATACTTTTGGCGAGCAGGATCAGGTCAGGCTCGATACCCAGGCGCGAAAACGCGAAGCGCTGGCCGGTGCGACCGAAGCCGGACTGGATTTCATCGGCAATCAACACAATGTCTTTCTCATCACAGAAACGTCTCAGCGCCTGGGCAAACTCCACGTCCATCGCCAAAAAGCCCGCTTCTCCCTGCACTGGCTCGACGATAAAACACGCCACATCCTCGACATCGATTTCAACGCTGAACAGACGGTCCATCGCTTTCAGGGCCTCGGCGCAGGTCACGCCGTTGTCCTTGCTCGGGAAGGGCAGGTGATACACCGGGCCTGGCAGCACGCCGACTTTCTGTTTGTAGGGTGCGACTTTGCCATTGAGGTTGAGGGTGGCCAGAGTGCGGCCGTGAAAGGCACCGTCGAAGGCGATCACCGCGGTACGACCGGTGGCACCGCGCACGATCTTGAGGGCGTTCTCCGCGGCTTCCGCGCCGCTGTTGGTGAGCATGCCGCTGACCGGATAGCCCACGGGAATAAACGCCGTCAGACGCTCCATCAATTCAATGTACGGCGAATGAGGGGCGGCATTGAACGCATAGTGAGTCAGCCGGGTGGCTTGTTCACGAATGGCTTCGACGATGCGCGGGTGACAATGGCCGAGGTTAAGCACGCCAATGCCGCCGACAAAGTCGATGTAACGCTTGCCCTCGGTATCCCAGACCTCGGCATTTTTGCCGTGACTGAGGGTGACGGGATGGACGATGTTGATCGACTGGCTGATGGATTCGCTGCTCATGGATGACCGACTCTGAAGAAGGGATGCTTCTTTTTATCTAAGCCGTGAGCAGCGGTAACCGGCAAACGAAATAAAGTTGCCGGGTCAATCTTAAAAGTCGGGAAGTGGGTTGAGAGATGAATTATTAAAGATCAAAAGATCGCAGCCTCGTTTCACTCGACAGCTCCTACAGGAAATGCGCGATCCCCTGTAGGAGCTGTCGAGTGAAACGAGGCTGCGATCTTTTGATGTCGAATCAGCGGCGGGTCAGTGGCTGCGCGGTGAACTTCACACCTGCCAGACCATGGGCAATCAACGCCCGAATATTGCCGTGGTCGCTACCCTCAGGCGTCGCTACCACCGAGCGGTAATGCTCGCCGAACGCCAACAGGGCTTCTTCATCGCTCAAGCCTTCCAGCAGCGCCAGGCCCAGGGTCTTGCACGATCCTTCGTTCTGCCCGGCAGCGTTCTCCACGCCACCGTTGTTGAACGCCTGAGGTTGATAATCGTAACCGGCGGCAATGAAGGACAGGGTGTCGGCAAAAACGTGTTCGCCGCTGTTGAGGCTGGTGCGCAGGGTGTTCAGATCACTCATGAGGTTTTCCTTTGGCAAACGCCGCTTGTTGTTCGGCGCTGGCTTCTTGCTGGTATTGGGCTTTCCACTCGGCGTACGGCATGCCGTAGACGACTTCGCGGGCGTCGTCGAGACTGACGTCGATCTGGCGCTCGTCTGCCGCCGCCTTGTACCACTTGGACAGGCAATTACGGCAGAAACCGGAAAGGTTCATCAGGTCGATGTTCTGCACATCCTTGCGGCTATCAAGGTGGGCGACCAGCCGGCGGAAGGCGGCGGCTTCAAGTTCGAGGCGTTGTTGCTCGGTCATGATGGGCTCTGGGCTACTGAATCGTGCGCGGAATGATAAAAGTCTGGCGAACAATGCGCCAGACGCGGTCAGCGACTTGCCGCCAGCGTAATCGATACTGACTCGGCGAAACGCAGGGCGTGGGGCTTGTCGACTTCGACCTCGGCGTACAGCACCGACTCGTTGACCATGATCAGATCGAGAATTTCCTGGGTCAGGCGTTCGAGCAGGGCAAAGCGGTTGCCTTCCACATGAGCGATGATCGCTTTGGTGATGGTGCGGTAGTTCAACGCGTGATCGATATCGTTGTCACGCACCGCTTCCTGGGCCGCGTACAGGATGGTCAGATTGATCAGTACGTCTTGCTTGTTGAGGATCTCGTCCTCGTTGATTCCGATGAAGGTGCGCAGACACAGGTCCTTGACCCGTATGCGTGCCATTCCTGGCTGAAGTTGTGGCATTGCTACTTGCTCCGTCCAATCAATTGCAGGAATTCCTGGCGGGTATTGCTCGAGTCGCGAAAGGCGCCGAGCATCACCGAGGTGTTCATGGTTGAATTCTGTTTCTCGACGCCGCGCATCATCATGCACATGTGCTTCGCTTCGATGACCACGGCAACGCCGGCGGCGTTGGTCACCTGCTGCACTGCGTCGGCGATTTGCCGGGTCAGGTTTTCCTGGATTTGCAGGCGACGGGCGAACATGTCCACCAGCCGCGCGATTTTCGACAGGCCCAGCACCTTGCCTGTAGGAATATAAGCCACATGGGCCTTGCCTATGAAGGGCAACAGGTGATGCTCGCACAACGAATACAGCTCGATATCGGCAACGATGATCATCTCATCCGTGTCCGAGGCGAACAGCGCGCCGTTGACGATCTCTTCGACACTTTGCTCGTAACCATGACAGAGGTACTGCATGGCCTTGGCGGCGCGTAGCGGAGTATCTCGCAGGCCTTCGCGTTCGGGGTCTTCACCGAGACCGATGAGGATCTCGCGATAGTTCTGAGGCAGGGATAGCGTCATGGAACATCCTCGCGGGGCACTTACTTGAGGTGCCTTCCGCCATTGACGGTCAGGGTCGTGCCGGTGACATAAGGGTTGTCGAGCAGATAGCGCAGGCTTTGGTAGATCACGTCGCTGCCGGGTTCGATGCCCAGCGCGGACTTTGCCAGCGCCTTGGCGCGGTACGCCGCGTCGTCGTCAGGGTTGAACAGTAGCAGGGCAGGCGCGATACCGTTGACCTTGATTGCCGGCGCGTATTTTGCGGCGAAGGACAGCGTCAGGCTGTCGAGCCCGGCTTTGCTGGCGCAGTAGCCAATGTGCTTGCTGCTGCCCTTGCGGGTCACGTCATCGCTGATGTGCACGATGTCGGCGGGGCTTGAACGCTGGAGCAGGTCGACACACTGCAGGTTGATCAGGTATGGCGCCAGCATGTGAACGTTAAACATCCGGCTGAAGGCCGCTGCATCGGTGTCCGGGGGTTCGGCGAGCCATTCGGAGGCGTTGTGGATAATCGCCCGCAGGCAGTCGGTATGGGTTTTCAGTTCGGCGATGAACGCGAGGATGCCGGCTTCGCTGGAGAAATCCGCGAACACGGCCGTCGCACCCAGGTCGCGCAACGTCTGTACGCCTGGGCGTTCACTGCGGAAAGTGAAGATTACCGCGTGGCCGTCTTCGAGCAGGCGCCGGGCACAGTGTAGGCCAACACGCTGACCTGCGCCGGTAATGAGAATAGGAGCTTTGGAAGAGGTCATGAACGGCTCGCATCGCGGTGAGAGCAAAACTATACCAGCGACGAGGCAAGTCTACCCCTGTCCCGTAGGCGCAGAGCTTGCTCGCGATTGCCGTTCCGCTTCAGAACACCCGATGCCGAAAGGCTCAATGATTTTGCGTTGAGGTTTTCACGGACAAAGGTCGCGCCGGTGTGTTGTTCAGCCAGCCGGCCAGCAAACGGGTCGACAACGGAATGAAGAGGTAAACCATCAACGGCGTCAGGCACAGCGTGCTGATGAACACTCGCGGCAACAGGCTCATCTCGCCGAGCAACGGTCCCACTGCAAAGTTGAACAGCAATGAAACGGGGAAGAACGCCAGCCAGATCGCCACCGCTTGTTTCCAGCGAGGCGGACGGGCGCCGACGGCACCAAACCAGCCTTCGATACCACTGACTCGATGCTCCGTAGGATGAGCGAACAAGTCGCTGCCGCGCTCAAGCCAGGCGGTGCGCGAGGCGGAGTGCTCCCATGCGTGCATGGTCTGCTCGTTTTCGAAGCGGAAGATGATCTGGAATTCGTTATCGCCGGGCGGCGGAGCAAGCACGCCTGAACCGAGATAACCCTGGAAGTCGGTGGCCAGCTGTTCGCCTTCGCGTAGCCAGGCCATCAGGTCCTGATAGCGGCCATCGGCGACGCGACGCGCAACCATCAGCGTAACGGGTGAGGTAGACATCATGTATCTCCGTAAGACAAATGCGTCACTCCGGGTAGGAGTTTCGCCAGACGCAGCACCGGGGTATTGGGCTGCGCCTTGAAACAAGCAAGGATTATTCCTGATTCTGGATATTTCGCCAGTGTCTTTCATCGCTCATCAATGGCTTGGAAAGTCAGGGTGCTGGAGGAGTAGACTACGTTCGATATCGAACATGGAAGTGAACGCCCAAATGCCTGCACACACTGACATTGCCCCGGATGCATTGCACGCGCGCTCATTGGAACAGGAAGAGTTGTTCCCTATTCGCGAGGTCGCACGCCTGACCGGCATCAATCCGGTCACTCTACGCGCCTGGGAGCGCCGTTATGGCCTGATTCAGCCCACCCGCACCGAAAGCGGGCATCGGCTGTACTCGATGTCCGATATCGAAAAGGTTCGCAGCATCCTCGGCTGGATCGAACGCGGCGTTGCGGTCAGCAAGGTCGGCAAGATCCTGGCCAGGACCGAACCCCTTCAGGTGCTCGCGAAAATCATTCCGGATGAACTGGTACAGGCCGATTACATTCAGTGGCAACAGCAAGTCCAGGTCGCGGTGAGTGCGTTTGACGAAGTGAAGCTCGAGCAGGTCTATGGGCAGATCTTCTCCAGTTACCCGCTTACGGTGGTCTTCCAGGACATCCTGATCCCGCTCTGGAAGCAACTGTTAAGGCGCCATGAGGCATTCGGTCAGGCCAGCGAGTGGCTATTCCTGGATGGTTTTCTTCGTTCCCGGGTGTTGCAACGGCTGCTACTGGTGCGTGTGCTGCAACCGCGTCGGGTCATTGTGTGTGCCTTGGGTGAGCAGGCCCGCGAACTGGAGGTGCTGATCACAGCGCTGTATCTCAGCCATGTCGACTCGGCGATTCAATTGCTGTCGATTGGTCAACCGTTCGATGAACTGACGCTGATCTGCGAAAGGGTAAAGCCCCAGGCGCTGGTACTGGTTTCCAATCATGCCCCTGCGGCTGACTTGCCTCGGCGCTTGAGTCGACTGGCCCTGAGCCTGGATTGTCAATTGTTGCTGGCCGGTGATGCATCGGACCTGGCGCAGGAAAGTCTGGCCGGGTCGTCGGTCGGGTGTCTGGGCAATGAGGGGGCAGTCATGCGTCAGCGCTTGAAGCAGTTTCTGGCGGGCAATCTGGATACCTGATCGAACGATGCAGGTTCAGAGATGCAGGGCGGGGTGAGTCAGTCGATGCTGTTGAAGGATGAACTGGCGCAGGCGCTCGGTTTCGTCCTTGTCGCTCTGGCTCAACTGATAAGCGAAGAAGCCATTCTCGGTTTCTCGCTCGAACGTGCCGCGCAACGCGATTCGTTCATAGCCTGAGGGGCTGAACCACAGCGAAAAATGCTTTGGTGGTTTGGTCTTGTTGCGCACTTCCAGCAAAATCCCTTTGAACGATACCTCATGCACCCACATCGTGCCGGGCTGGCCGTTGGCATTTTCCAGGGCCACCGGCTCCTCAAGGACCAGGCGCCACGGCCGGACCATGGGGCCGTCTTCATAGATGCTGGGAACGCCCAGGCGCAAATGCAGTGCGTGAAATTCGTCTTCCACCAGGTGCAGCGGAAAGGTCATTTGCTGATTTTCGAAGTTGGCCTGGATGGTGACTTGCTCATTCGCAGCAAGGCGCGTGAGCAAATCACGGATTTGCGAACCACCGTTAACGAGCAGGCTCGACGTCGCATCCCGCATATTGAGCTGCGGGTTGTGTTGCATGGTCTGGATGAAATCCAGCTCATCCTGGGTCAGGAGCGCGTCGCGGTGCATGATCCACTCGAAGGATATAGTTACAAAGTCACTGGTGATTGTAGTTAATGACAATTAATTCGCGATTTTGTTTTGCCCATTCGTCGCATTTATTGCAGCAAGCTGCGCCTGGACTTCGGCGAGCTGCGCTTCCAGCTGCGCTACACGCTGTTGCGCCTTGACCTGGACGCTCACATCTTTCTGTACACCCACGAAATAGGTCATCCCGTCGCTCGGATTTTTTACTGTAGAAAGCGACAGTTCATTCCAGAAGGGTGTGCCGTCCTTGCGATAGTTGCGCAGGATTTCCCGGCAAGAGCCGCCGCTTTTCAATGTCTGGCGAATGATTTCAATTGCCTGCTGATCACGGTCTCCAGACTGCAGAAAGCGGCAATCCTGATAAAGGATTTCTTCGCTGGTGTACCCGGTCAGCCGTTCGAAGGCCGGGTTCACGTAAATCAGGATGTTGTCCTGCTCGCCTTCCTTCTCGGCAATGACGATACCGTCGTTGGAGGCGTTGATGACCAGTTGAAGCAGCTGTGCGTTGATCATTGAAGAATCCCTTCCTTTTTTGATGACTGGCAGCATTCTAAAAGAACATTGCCAAGGCTGCTGTTAACATCCCGTTTTTTATTCAGTTCAGGATCAGATTGATGAAAGTCGCCATCCTTTCCGGCTCGGTGTACGGCACGGCGGAAGAAGTCGCCCGCCACGCTGCAGGTATTTTGAAAGCCGCGGGCCATGACGCCTGGTACAACCCTCGCGCCAGCCTGGCCGATGTCCAGGCCTTTGGCCCCGACGCTTTTCTGGCGGTGACGTCGACCACCGGCATGGGCGAGCTGCCCGATAATCTTCAGCCCTTGTACTTTGCCATCCGCGACCAGTTGCCGGCAGCCTGGCGTGGTTTGCCGGGGGCGGTGATCGGCCTGGGAGACGCCAGTTACGGCGATACGTTCTGCGGCGGTGGCGAGATGATGCGCGAACTGTTCGGCGAATTGGGCATTCGCGAAGTGCTGCCGATGCTGCGTCTGGATGCCAGCGAAAGTGTGACCCCCGAAACCGACGCCGATCCTTGGCTGGGGGAACTGGTCGACGCATTGCGTAACTGACTCGCACGGCCATCAAGCTGGCTGCCAATGCAACTACGCGAACCTCGGGGGCTGACTAGACTGCTGACACGTGCAAAACAATAAGAACAGGAGTTCCTTGTCGTGAGCGTAGCCCCCGTCCAGTCCCCACCTAACGTCAAAGAACAGGTCAGCGCTGCCGAGTGGCAGACTCGCGTCGATCTGGCTGCCTGTTATCGGTTGATCGCCCAGCATGGCTGGGATGATCTGATCTTCACGCACATTTCGGCCAAGGTGCCCGGCACTGAAGACTTCCTGATCAACCCGTATGGGCTGATGTTCCACGAGATCACTGCATCGAGTCTGGTCAAGGTCGATCAGGCCGGGAGCAAGCTGATGGACAGCCCCTACGAGATAAATCCGGCGGGATACACCATCCACAGCGCCGTGCATGAAGTGCGTCACGATGTTGTCTGTGTCTTGCACACCCACACGGCTGCTGGTGTTGCGGTGTCCGCGCAGAAACAAGGCATTTTGCCGATCAGTCAGCAGTCGTTGTTTGTCCTGTCCAGCCTGGCCTATCACGCCTACGAAGGTGTTGCGCTCAATCATGAGGAGAAAGCACGGCTGCAGTCCGACCTGGGTGAAAACAACTTCATGATGCTGCACAACCACGGGTTGATGACGTGCGGCAGCAGTATCGCCGACACCTTCCTGATGATGTTCATCTTCCAGCGCGCCTGCGACATCCAGGTGCTGGCGCAAAATGGTGGTGCCGAGCTGATCGCCATCCAGCCGCAGATTCTGGCGGGGGCCAAGGCAATGATTGCAGGCGTCACCAAAAGTGCTCAAGGGATGGGTGGCGCACTGGCCTGGCCAGCGTTGCTGCGCAAACTCGATCAACAAGACCCGGGTTATAAACTCTAATGCCACTCGCCGAGATCCCCCTGTGTGTCTGGCGCAAACGCGGCCAGACGTTTGTTTTCCGTGGCCAATCCATCCGGTACTGGACGGCGGGGCAGGGTGAGCCGTTGTTGCTCATCCATGGCTTTCCGACCGCCAGCTGGGACTGGCATTACCTGTGGCAGCCGTTGGCGCAGCGTTATCGGGTGATTGCGTGCGACATGCTCGGTTTCGGCGATTCGGCAAAACCGGCGAGCCACGAATACAGCCTGTTGGAGCAGGCCGATTTGCAGCAGGCACTGCTGGCGCACTTGAACGTCAAGCAACCGGTGCACCTGCTGGCTCACGATTATGGCGACAGCGTTGCTCAGGAACTGTTGGCCCGGCACTACGAAACGGGCATTGATCTGGCCAGCTGCGTGTTCCTCAACGGCGGCCTGTTTCCCGAAACCCATCGCCCGATACTCGTGCAAAAACTATTGCTCAGCCCCTTGGGCTGGATGATCGGTCGCGCCTTTTCACGGGATAGCCTGGTAAAGAGTTTTCGGCAGATCTTCGGTCCACAGAGTCGACCCAGCGAAAGCGAGATGGATGATTTCTGGAGCCTGGTCGACACGAATCGCGGGCCACGGATCATGCACAAATTGATCAGCTACATTCCTGAGCGACGCGCTCAGCGAGATCGCTGGGTCGCCGCGATGCAGCGCAATGAAGTGCCGGTGCGGGTGATCGACGGTGAAGCCGACCCGATTTCCGGCGGGCACATGGTCGAGCGCTATCGGGAGCTGATTCCGGATCCTGACACGGTGCTGTTGTCCGGCATCGGTCATTACCCGCAGATCGAGGCGCCCGCACAGGTGCTCAAGCATTACCTGGAATTTCGCGACAACCTGGTTTCACCGACGCGCAAAGTGGCGTGTTCCTGAGAAGATCGCGGCCTCGATTCGCTCTGTAGTTTTCCTGATGGACCCGGATCAAACTGTGGGAGCTGGCCTGCCGGCGATGGCGGCCTGATCGGCGGTGAGATTCTTGCTGGGGTACATATCCATTCCTGCGGTCACGGCTTCTATTGGTTTCGCCCTTACGGCGAGTCACTTGGAAAAGCCCCAAGTAACCAAGGGCTCTTGCCCCTTTCGTACGGTGCCTCGCCCAGGCTCGGCATACCCTCGCTCCGGTCCTGCTCCGTGGGCCCGCCGCGATCGGCCATCCATAGCCGTGCGCGGCTAACCCGGCATCCATGCCGGGTTACCCACTGCGCAGAACCTGCGTTCGGCCTTCCCATGGGGCAAGAAGATCAAAAGCAGATCAAAACAAAGCGAGGCGGCCTGACAGCCGACCTGACTCTCAATGTCTGCGCGCTCCGCTGTGGGAGCCGAGCTTGCTCGCGATGGCGGCCTCAAAGCCGATCGATATCTTCCTGATGCACCCGAATCAAACTGTAGGAGCTGCCTGCCGGCGATGGCAGCCTGATCGACGTTTGTTCCATAAGAGCTGTCGAGTGCACCGAGGCTGCGATTCTTTCAAATCCCCCCGGTCCCATTTCCAATCCACAATCCCGATCGCATCATCCCTCTGCCTTATCGCGCACCATTCAGCCCCACCTGTGTTCATTGTGACCAGCAACGCCGTGCCTGACACTCGGACTCATCGTCCTTTGTTCTGCTGGAGTTAAACCCCATGAGTGAGTCTGTTCGCTTCGAAGATAAAGTCGTGATCATCACGGGTGCCGGCGGCGGTCTCGGGCGAGCTCATGCGCTGCTGTTTGCCAGACAGGGCGCGCGCGTGCTGGTCAACGACCTCGGTGGCTCGGCTCAAGGCGAAGGCGCCAACGCTTCAGCGGCAGACCGGGTAGTGGCGGAGATTCGCGAGGCGGGCGGCGTTGCCGAGGCCAACCACGACTCAGTGACCGATGGCGACAAAATCGTGCAACACGCTCTGGATGCCTTCGGCCGTGTCGACGTCGTGGTCAACAATGCCGGGATTCTGCGCGACAAAACCTTCCACAAAATGGAAGACGCCGATTGGGACCTGGTCTACCGCGTCCACGTCGAAGGCGCCTACAAAGTTACTCGCGCCGCCTGGCCGCATATGCGCGAGCAGAACTATGGCCGGGTAATCTTCACGGCGTCGACCTCAGGCATCTACGGCAACTTCGGCCAATCCAACTACGGCATGGCCAAACTCGGCCTCTATGGACTGACCCGCACACTCGCCATCGAAGGCCGCAAGAACAACATCCTGGTCAACGCCATCGCCCCGACTGGCGGCACACGCATGACCGAAGGCCTCATCCCGCCTCAAGTGTTCGAACAACTCAAACCGGAACTCGTCAGCCCGCTGGTGGTGTACCTCGCCAGCGAAACTTGCAAGGAGACCTCGGGGCTGTTCGAGGTCGGCGGCGGCTGGATGGGCAAAGTGCGCTGGGAACGCAGCCTGGGGGCAGGATTTGATCCGCGGGTTGGGTTCTCGCCCGAGGATGTGGCGGCGCACTGGCAGCAGATTTGCGATTTCGAAGGGGCGGCGCATCCGAAGGACAATATTGAAGCGCTGAAAGAGATGATGGGGAATTTGCAGAAGTATTCGATGTGATGAATGCAGCAGGGGCAGGATGTGTGTCCTACCCCTGCTGATTATGATTACTCTGGTTTGAAGCCTGGTTTATTGTTTTCTGCTCGCCAGGTTTTGATTGCTTTTAATACGCCTGCGGGACTGTCTTCGACACCTTCTGCAGGGTAATACAAAACATCTGTACCGGTGGGCCATTCTGAAGTGCTGACAATATTGTCGACAATGGCATCGTGTTCTTCTTCCGATGAGTAGTCGCCTTCAATCAAGCGGTTTAGCAGGAGCACATATTCGGACTCTGTGTACTCTTCAAATTTGTTCTTCAAGCTGATCATATGGTTCCTCCTTTGCTCGAGTGGATTTGAATATGTGCTTGGGCGTTACTATACGAAGGTTATCCATATCGTAAACCGCCCCGCCTTCACTGATCGGTTGGGTGTGGTGTATTTCCAGCTTTTTCCTTCCGCCTACTTGTTCTGACGCAGGAACGCTGGGTGACAAGCCATTCTTGATATCAGATTTGTTGTACAGAGAAAACTGATCGAGCAGGATTTGGTCATTTACCACCGCCTTCCAAAACGCCTTTCGAAACGCGTTAAAACTCGAGAATTACCTTTCTCTGAGTGTATCGGCAATCTGCTGTGGAACCGGTGCGCCGTTTGACGTTGACGCAGCACCCACCCAGTTTCCCGAAGCTGTTTGTCCAGATCCAACGGCTACACCAGGTTCATTCCGCCGATCCCTGAACATCGTATAGATCGGGGGTATTCCCGAATCCGCCGGGAAGACTGTGATGAACCCCCCCAGGCTATCGAGATCCAGCTCAGGGAATGCATCTATGCGTCCTTCGAGGGCGGTTACGGTAGCGCCCTCATAGACAACAATGCCCGGCTCGGTCGAGGGCAGTGACGTTGAGGCGTCACCCGGCTGAACAATAGGCGTCCATGTCATGCCAATGGATGGCAGGCCAGGGCTTTGGGTCGTGTAGATATTTCGGACCGGATCGTATGTAGCGAGTTGAACCGGCACGTCATAAGGCGCCGTCGTGCCGTTCATGGCGACCACGAAGTACTCTATGGTGCTGCCGTCTGCTTTTGAGCCAATGCCAACAGTCAGTTTTACTCGATCACCTTGCGCGCTCGCGCTCAAGTTTTGATTGGTAGCCGGCGAGAGGTCTGCAAGCGGAACGCTTAGCGAGTAGAGGTCGCTATTGCCTAGAGGCGATGGGTACACCAGTGCCGCAAACCCGCTGGCCACAGCCCCTGCTGAGCCGACGGCAGCCGAGACTGATGCGGTTAGAGCTGATTGAAGAGCCGATCTAATCGCCAGCGATGTTGCCTGACTGACAAACAACGTTCCGGCTGTGCCAGCGAACAGGGGGCCGGCTGCCGCTGTCGACCCCCCCATGGCCAGCGTCGTTTTTCTAGCGTTCTCTTCCGCTTGGCGCAGCTCTTCGAGTCGCTGCAACTCTGCCAGTGCTTCGAGGTGCGCCCTTTCTGCAGCGACTTGCTGCGCCGCTGCCTCTGCCGCAATGCGTGCTTGTTCTTCGGCCGCTTGCCGGGCTTCCTCCAAGGCTGTGAGTCGTGCTTGCTCCCGAGCGCGGACTTCTGCTTCTTCGTTGATCCGCACCAGTTCGGCAGCGACTCGCTGCGCTTCCTGCTCTGCAACTAAACGAGATTGTTCATTGGCCTGCACTGCGTTCAGAAAATTTTGAACGTCAATAGCCTGTTGGTTAAGCATTTGAATAGTTTGAAGTAATAGTTTTGCATCGTACGCAGCTTGATATGAGACAAACCAGACCTGTACGGCTTGGCCTTCGGGCCCAAGATGTAATTTCTTGGCCGCCGCTTTTGCGTAAAAATCTGCTATAGACTTGGTTGTAGGGTCGCTGCCGAAAAACTCATTAGCTATTCTGGTTTTCTCGTGATATTCGGCGGTTTTTCTTAGTAGTAACTTGTTGCGTACCCCAATCTCACGAATAATTGCATCTGCTGGTGGCAGTGGATGAGTGGGCCCTTCCAGTCGCGCTGCAGCGAGTTCATTTTCAATTGATTGAGGGAGTTGGTTGATTAGATTTGTATGCTGGCGCTCCACCGTTGTTCTATGTGCATCCATTTTTTGCGAGTTTTGCATAATGGTATGTCGCGGACCAAACATGCCACTGTTGTGAGGTGCGTTTGTATTTATGGGTGTAGGGCTTCCTGGCTTGCGATCTGGTGCAATACCGACTATTTCCACACCTGTTTCAAATTCAATAAACCCAGGTTGTTGCGTTTTTATTACTACGGTTGGTGGTGGCTTTTGCATATTCATGTCCTTTGAATGTGCGCGCATTTTCGGGGAGGGGATCCGTTAAGTGAAAGAATTATCATTACTGCTGCGTGCAACCTAAAGTTACAGCGAAACTAAAAAACGTGGGTCTGAGAAGGGTGTAGGTTTCTGCTTGAAGGTTTGAAGGTGTTTTCCATGAATATGGATATGTATAGATTTGTCTGCAACTCAGATAGATAAATCCTACGTTCTTGAAGTATATGAATGTAGGACGGCACTCTTGTCCGGAGCGACATTTGACACTGCGCTACAAAACCATCGCCCATAAAAAAGGCCGCTGCAAACGCAGCGGCCAAAGTAAGACGTTGGATCAAGGAGCTACAAATCAACGTCTGTGTACACGGGGCGAAGAACCGGAAAACTCGATTCATCTGAAATCGGCTAGATAACGACGTGGACTGAACACACGCATCGTTACTGGCATCCAGGCTGTTTCCCTGAGAGCCCGGCAAGAATAAGGCCTTGTCTGCAAAGGAAAAATAGCGAATCCGGACATGCAGTGTTGCAGCCTGAGCAACAGTCGCCAGTCACCCACGATCCTGTAGCAGCTGCCGAAGACTGCGTTCGGCAACCTGTAGGAGCTGTCGAGTGAAACGAGGCTGCGATCTTTTGATCTTGCTTTCAAAGGACAACGTCAAAAGATCGCAGCCTCGTTTCACTCGACAGCTCCTACAGGTTGGCCCGGTAGACTGTTGCCGTTCTCTCAACGCCGCAAGTACGAGCCGAAATCAAGCCCATAGCAGCGGCCGGATGCTGCTACAGGTCGGGGTTCGTACGCGCCATGCGATTCATTGATAACGCACAATCCAGCTCATTCATACCCCGCGCAAATCTTGATTCCACAACGCCATTCATCCTTTCGAGCTACACCGCGAATACCTCCTTGGTGCGCTTATCGCTTCCGGTCGGCGGCAGTAGGGTGTGGCCTTCTGTCACTCACCGGGGAAGACGCATGACAAAAACAACAATGCGCGCCATCTTCACGCCGCAGGCGCTGGCCGCTGCGGTGGCTATGGGCTGCTGCGCCCAGGCGCAGGCTGTTTCGTTCAACATCGGGGAAATCGAAGGGACGTTCGATTCTTCGCTGTCGGTGGGCGCGAGCTGGGGCATGCGTGATGCCGACAAGTCGCTGGTGGGCACTGTAAATGGCGGGACGGGCCAGGCTTCGACCGGGGATGACGGGCGGTTGAACTTCAAGAAAGGCGAAACCTTCTCGAAGATCTTCAAAGGGATACACGACCTCGAACTCAAGTATGGCGACACCGGCATGTTCGTTCGAGGCAAATACTGGTACGACTTCGAGCTTAAGGACGAGGACCGTCCCTTCAAGCCGATCAGCGATCACAATCGCAAAGAAGGCTCCAAGTCTTCGGGCGCTCAGATTCTCGACGCCTTCGTCTATCACAACTACTCGCTAGCCGATCTGCCGGGCACGGTGCGCGCCGGTAAGCAGGTGGTGAGTTGGGGCGAAAGCACCTTCATCGGCAACTCGATCAACAGCATCAACCCGGTCGACGTCTCCGCGTTCCGGCGGCCAGGCGCCGAGATCAAGGAAGGCCTGATTCCGGTCAACATGCTGTTCGCTTCCCAAGGGCTGACGGACAAGTTGACCGTAGAAGGGTTCTATCAATTGGAGTGGGATCAGACCGTTCTCGATAACTGCGGGACGTTCTTCGGCGGTGACGTGGCCGCGGACGGCTGTACAAAGGGCTATACGGTCGCGAGCCCGGCCATCGCGCCTCTGCAGCCGATCGCCGCTGCTTTTGGTCAGGGCTTCGAAGTCACCAGGGAAGGCGTGGTTGTGCCCCGTGGCGGTGATCGCGATGCCCGCGATTCCGGGCAGTGGGGTACGGCGCTGCGCTGGCTGGGTGACGACACCGAGTACGGCCTGTACTTCATGAATTACCACAGTCGCTCCCCGAACGTGGGGACCACGACCGCTGGCCTGGGTACGCTCGCCAGCCTTCCGGGGATCGTCGCCACCGCTAACAGTCTGGCCCCCGGCACAGGCTCGGCGCTGGCCCAGAGCGTGATGCTCGGTCGCGGCCAGTATTACCTCGAATACCCCGAAGACATCCGTTTGTACGGCGCGAGTTTCTCCACCACCTTGCCGACCGGTACGGCGTGGACCGGTGAAATCAGCTATCGCCCCAATTTGCCGGTGCAAATCAACAGCACCGACCTGACCCTGGCCATGCTCAATCCGATTGCGGGTGGTGCGGCGTCACCGATTGCATCCGCGCCAGGTGCCGATAACAAGGGCTACCGTCGCAAGGAAGTGACGCAGATCCAGAGCACCCTGACGCACTTCATCGATCAGGTGGCGGGTGCAGACCGCCTGACCCTGGTGGGCGAGGCGGCCGTGGTTCGGGTCGGTGGACTGGAAGCGCGCACCAAACTGCGTTATGGCCGCGATTCGGTGTATGGCCAGTATGGTTTCGGCGGGGACACCGATGGTTTCGTGACCTCGACATCCTGGGGTTATCGCGCTCGCGCCATCCTCGATTACAACAACGTGATCGCTGGCATCAACTTCAAACCCAACCTGTCGTGGTCCCACGACGTCTCCGGTTATGGCCCCAACGGACTGTTCAACGAAGGCGCGAAGGCCGTCAGCGTCGGCGTCGATGCTGACTACCGCAATACCTATACCGCGAGTCTTAGTTACACCGACTTCTTCGGTGGTGACTACAACACGCTGGAAGACCGCGACTTCCTGGCGTTGAGCTTTGGCGTGAACTTCTGATCTGGCTGACAAGGATAATTTTATGCGCACGATGATTCTGCAATGCGGCGTCCTGGCCCTGAGCCTGCTGGCTGCCAACGTGATGGCTGCGGTGTCGCCGGAAGAAGCGAACAAGCTCGGCACCAGCCTGACACCACTGGGAGGCGAAAAAGCCGGGAATGCCGACGGCTCCATCCCAGCGTGGACGGGAGGGCTGGCAAAAAATGCCGGTGCTGTGGACAGCAAAGGTTTCCTTGCTGACCCGTTCGCCAACGAAAAACCGCTATTCACAATTACTGCGGCGACGGTCGACAAGTACAAGGACAAGCTGTCCGATGGCCAGATCGCGATGTTCAAGCGTTATCCGGAGACTTACAAAATCCCGGTCTACCCCACGCACCGCACCGTTGCCGTGCCAGCGGAAATCAACGAGTCGGCCAAGCGTAGCGCCCTCAACGTGACGCCGATCAACGACGGTAACGGACTGGCCAACTTCACCGGCAATCGCTATTACGCTTTTCCGATACCCAAGAACGGCGTCGAGGTCATCTGGAACCACGTCACCCGTTACCACGGCGGTAACCTGCGTCGCACCATCACCCAGGCAACGCCGCAGTCCAATGGTGACTTCACGGTTATCCGATTCAAGGACGAGGTCGCCGTGCCTTCGTTGCTGGGGGACCTGAAGCCGGGCAGCGATGAAAACGTGCTCAGCTATTTCAAGCAGGAAGTCACTGCGCCCGCGCGACTGGCGGGCAACGTATTGCTGGTTCACGAAACCCTCGATCAGGTGAAGGAGCCGCGCAAGGCCTGGATTTACAACGCCGGACAGCGGCGTGTGCGACGGGCGCCGCAAGTGGCCTACGACGGTGTGGGCACGTCCTCCGACGGCCTGCGGACCACCGACAACTTCGACATGTTTTCCGGTGCCCCGGATCGTTATGACTGGAAGCTGATCGGCAAGAAAGAAATGTACATCCCGTACAACAGCTACAAACTCGATTCGCCTGACCTCAAGTACACCGATGTGATCAAGGCCGGCCATATCAATCAGGACCTGACCCGCTACGAATTGCACCGGGTCTGGGAAGTCGTCGCCACGGTCAAGCCCAATGAGCGGCATGTGTACGCCAAACGGCACATGTACATCGATGAGGACAGCTGGCAAGTGGCGCTGGCCGACCATTACGACGGACGTGGCCAGCTGTGGCGGGTCGCGGAAGGTCATGCGCAGTTCTACTACGATCACCAGGTTCCGGCGTACACGGTCGAGGCGTTGTATGACCTGATTGCCGGTCGCTACATCGCACTGGGAATGAAGAACGAGGAGAAGCGCAGCTTTGAATTCAACATCGATGCAAAAGCAGGGGACTACACCCCGGCAGCCCTGCGGAGTACAGGTGTAAGGTAAGCGTCCTACAGGCTCTTACACAAAAAGGTGACCTCGCGGTCACCTTTTTTATGGCGGTTGATCAGTGCGCTGAATACTTCTTCAACAAGGCCTCGCGAGAAGACTAGGGTGGCGCCACAACGATAAAAAAGGCGCACCACAATGACTGCCATGACGCCATGTCTGGACCGTCCTGGACACTTGCCCCGATTGGCCTCCCATCACCTGTCTCGCACGCGGTTGATCGAGCCTTTGCTGGCGTCGACGGCCCGGGTGAAATTGTGCTGTGCGCCTGCCGGTAGCGGCAAGAGTGCCTTGTTGGTCGAGTGCCTCTTAAGCGCGCCGGAAGGAACTCAAGTCTGTTGGCTGGCGTTGGCGGGAGAGGCGTTGAGTGCAGCCGATTTTCGACAGCGGCTGGCAGAAGTGCTGGGGCTTGCCTCGCCGGATAAGTCAGGTTTTCTATCTTCCCTGACTCGGTTGCAGACGCCCGTCTGGGTGTTTCTTGATGACTATTGCCGCATTCGCTCTGCGGAACTTGACGAATGTCTCGATCAAATACTGGCCGTCAGCAGCCCTGTGGTCACCTGGTGGGTCAGTGGTCGCCGCCGTCCGCAAATCAACTGGCCCCGGTTGTTGCTTAATGATGAGCTGTACGATTGCGAGCCCGCCACGCTCGCATTCAATCAGTCTGAAATCGAACTTTTGCTGCATTCCCTGGAGCCGGAGAAAGCCGTAAAAGCCGCCAGCAGGGTCTTTCAGCTGAGCGGCGGCTGGTGTGCCGGTGTCAGGATTGCCCTGCTGCAAAAATGCGATTGGACTCGCAATGTCGCGCCGGGACGAGCGGACACGCTGCATGATTACCTGGAGCACGAACTGTTCGGCAGTCTGGCACCCGAACTGAAGGAAACCTGGACGGTGCTGGCGCATCTGCCGCGATTCAACAGCCGATTGTGCGAGCACCTGTTTGGCGCGGGCGAAGGCATTCAGCTTTTACAGACCCTGCAGGAGTTGGGGTGTTTTATCGAGCCCTGGCAAGACTCGACAGACTGGCTGCAGATATTCGCGCCACTGACACGATTGATGCGCGAGGAACCATGGCCCGAAGGGCGTTCCTGGCATCGTCGCGCCTGTCAGTGGTTCGCGGGCGAACGTGATTGGAAAGCTGCGTTTGAGCAGGCATTGCTGGCTGAAGAAATCGAGGTCGCAGTCAGCCTGCTGCAGCATTTCAATTTCGCGCATTTGTTCGAGGCTCAGACGGTGACGCTTCTGTTGCAACTCCACGAGCAACAGGGCGAGACATTAATGTTCGGCTCGCCTCAACTCATCGGTTTGATCACCGCTGCCCTGTTGTTTGCCGGACGATTCGAACAGGCAGGTGAATGCATCACGCAGTTGTCGCGTTTCACGCCTCAGCCATCGGAGTTTCTGCAACGGCAATTGATTGCGCGCTGGCAGGCACAGCAAGGTTGGTTACTGCATTTGCAGGGACGCATGGATGCTTCCCGGACGCATTTGCTGGAGGCGCTGGAAGAGCTGGATACCGCGCTCTGGGCCGCACGGCTCATGTGCTTGTCCGGTTTAACCCAACAGGCCCTGCTGAGGGGTGAACTCGATGTTGCGCAGGCACTTAACCGAGAGGCGTTGTGCCTCGCTCGAGCGCAAGGTTCATTGGTGTATGAGGCGTTGCTGGAGCTCGATCATGCTCAGCTGCTTGAGCAGCGTGGGGCTTTCGGCAGGGCCGACAGCCTGCTCGCCACGGTGAACGATCTGCTTGCGGCACAGAAACCGCTTGCCGAGCCCTTGCTCGGACGGATTGCCCTGCATCGAGGGCGTTTGAGTGTGTGTCAGGGCCAGGAATCACAGGCGGCCATTTACTTCGAGGCGGGCCTGCAGATTTGCCTGCGAAGCCAGGACAAGCGAGCGCTGTATGGCTTTCTCGGCCTGGCAAAGCTGGCGGCCAATCGACAGGATTATGCCCAGGCATTTGTCCACCTGCGTGACGCGGAACGCCTGATGCAACAACGACGGATTCCAGACACGGTCTACCGCGGGGTGCTGCTGCAGCTGAGCTCTTATTTCTGGCTGCAGCAGGGACGGCCGGAGCTGGCTCACGCAGCATTGACCCGAGTGTTGCGTCACTATCACGGACCTCACGCACGTCAGGCCCCTCCGGCGACGCTGGAATTGATTCCGGGGCTTGAGTATCTGCTGGTACTGGCTGAGGTCTATCTGGGAATGACGCAATCACCGCTGGCGCGGCTTGAGACGTTGTCGCAATGGGCTGGACAACGGGGGATGATCGGGCTGCAAGCGCAACTACTCCTGGCATTGGCTGAGGTCGCATGGCTGACGGGTAACGCGCAAGTCGCCCGGCAATCGATGCAGGACGGGTTAGCGATCGTCGAGCGTTGTAACCTTCAACAGGCTTTGCACGATTTGAAGTTACGCCAACCCCGGTTGCCTGAAGCCATCGGGATTCCCGAGTCGGGCAACGTCCACAATGCGATAGCTTCGCCCCAGAACTGCCTGAGTCATCGTGAAATAGAGGTGCTCGCCTTAGTGGCTCAAGGCAATTCAAATCAACAAATTGCCGACTTGCTTTTCATTTCCCTGCACACCGTGAAAACCCATGCACGACGAATCAATGGGAAGTTAGGCGTGGAGCGCAGAACCCAAGCGGTGGCCAGAGCTAAAGTTTTAGGAATTGTTGTTTGAAGTTTGAATAAGTTTAAGCAGGCACTTTGCCTGTTCGCGAGCGTACACAAGTTTTGAGTTGAGCTTTGCAACACCGACCGTTTATAAGTCATGCGCCGTAAAGTTAACCGTCTGTCCATTTTAAGTATTGGATGACTGTTTTGCAGCGGCATTAATTCTTGACGGTAGTAACGGTTTTCGTTGCGACCTATGCAAAAGGAAAATGCATGGACACTAATGGATTAAACAAGACCGGTGGCGAAGGGCAAGAAGCGATTGTTCAGCTGTCGAGGCCAACCCTCGCCACTCAGTTTCATGAGTTGCCGGATTGGCTACAGCGTGCCGGGAAAGATGATCGCCAGTATTATTTTGAAGCTGAACAGATGCTGGCGACAGGGGAGGAAGCGCTGGAGCAACTGCTTGGGGAAACCAAATCCCTTAAAGCGTTCTCACGATTCTACGCGCAAGAGATCATCAGACTCATGACCGGCGAAGTCTTCGACCCGGATAGTATCTTCGTCAACGTCGCCCATACCTTCTTCGTCGGGAAACAGAAGGTCGTGCAGTCCAATCGATTGACGCTTCCCGAATTCATGCTCAACGATATGAATGACGCCCCCACCATTCCACTGGAAATAAGTCTGGAAGGGGAAATGCTTCCGTCCAGCATGAGCGTCGACGATATTCTGGACTCGATGGGCGATGCGAGCATGCGCGCGCTTTACGCAGAGAAATTCGAAAAGAAGTACACGGACGAGGCCGTACTTCAGGCATGGCAGCAACAGCTGGAAAGTCGCATTCACCTCAGTGCTTTTAGTGCGAAGTTAAAGGGGCATATCGGTGACGAGGCACTCAGGCTCGTGACACGAGCGGGACAGGGTGACAGCGGGTATTTCATGGGAGATCTAACGCTTGGATCTCTGAAAACCGCAGTCCGGGGCATGATTGTCTATTGCGGTACAAAAGGTGAAGAAGGCTTTTGCGCTCTTTACGCGCCAGAGGCGCCGGGTGGCAGGGTTTGGTATGAATTTGCCAGCTTCAGACAATTGAACGCCCATCTGTTTGACTGGATGACTCGATCCGAAGGGCGCAGCTACCTGAGCGGACAGTCTCAAGCCCGTGAGCGTGACAGCACCGACGCCTACATGCGACGTGTACTGGAGCTGCCAAGTCAGTGGCTTGGCATCACGCACAACACCTGGTCGAACAGTGGAGAAGGTGTATTGCGCGAGGCCGTTATGCAGAATGTCGGTTGGCTGCGAGGAGAGCTAAACGCTGTTGTTCCTGCGGGATATCGTTCGGCAACCGTCGGCCAGCGGCAGTACTTCACCCGGCTTAATACCGAACTGAAAGGTTTGACCCACCTTGCCAACGATGTTGCAGCGCTGATCAGCTACGAGCAATTTGCCTATGAACTGATCAAAAAACGCGCTGAAGAGGTGCTGGCACAACAGGGTGAAGCGGTAGCGGTGGACCCTGACCTGATCATGGTGGCACTGGCTCCTTCGCAAGAGATGACCTTGTCTCAACTCATTATCACCGAACATCACATTACCGAAGAAAATGGCCCCGACCATAACCCTGGTCTTTACCCGTCGATTCGGTTTTTACCCGGTCATCCACCTGTTTCCGGTTTATTGCTTGAATACCTGCCGGGTTGGTCGAGAACATTGCGACCGGGTGAGCAGTACATTGCAATGTTACGGTCCAGCTATCTAGACAAAGACGCCCCGGGTTATACATTGAAACGCGATGTGCACGTGAACGCGCAATTACATGAAATGCATCGTGCGGCGTTAGCAGAACTGTTCAGTGGTTCTCTGGATCGCAGTCAATACAAGCAGATCGAGTTGCTCATTAATCAGTTGCGCGAACCCGATCCTGCCGTAACTCATGAAGATCCTGAGATTATCTGGCGCCAGGCTGTTTACACCTTTCATTTGAAAGGTTGCCGGATCGAAGGTGTATACGTGTTCCGATTCATGAACGCTGACACCCGACAGGACTTCCTTTATACCCCTTCATCGCCCGATGGTAGATCGTTCCGGGCAATGGGCGAGTTTTGCGATTCGGTGAAGATCGGCGGCCTCGGCAGTTATTACAGTGATCGAGCCAAGTACACCCGACAGAAAGTCGTCAAGGAGTACATCAATAATATTCAGCGTGGGAGCAAGATAGTATTACCGTCGTTGCAAATCGATAGTCGTGTCGGCGATTTCTCACGTTGTTACGCCGATAAAATTAATCAGATCATCGATGGCGTTGACGCAAAAACCACCAGCCTTATGGAGATTGTTGGAAAAATCGTCTACGACACCGCCGTTGCGGCAGTCGCCATCGTCAGCATTCCTTTCGCACCTATCGGTCTGGGACTGAGCGCTGTCGTGATGACAAAAGCGGTGATCGACGGCGTCAAGGCTTACAACGAAAGCGATTATGAAACGTTATTCTCCAACTACCTGGATTGCATGCTGGAACTGACCACCATGCGCATCGGCAAGCTAGGCTTTACGGTGCTGCAAAAGGCGATTGCCAGACAGATGGGGAATGTTAATACCTGCATGGGTGCCGTTTCGGCCTGCACAGGAAAAACGCTGGACCTTGCCGTCGCCACTGAATTGATGAAGCAGGCGCTCGCCGAGCCCGATTCAAATGACAAGACCCTTCTGGCGTGACGCTACAATGATTTAACCAGCGCTGGCGGGTGGCTCATAACCCATCCGCCAACTCACGGCCTGCGTCGCCGTTAATAAGCGCTGTGCAGCAGGACCATTTTCATCAGCGTGAAACAACGATGCCGGACCTACGATGGTCAACACCGCCACCACCTGCCCAACCGCATTGAGCACCGGCGCCGACAAGGCGTCGACACCCGGCATCAGCAAGCCATGTACATGATGCAGACCACGCTCGCGGATCTGTTCGCACAACGTCGCGTAAACCTGATCGTCTGCCAGCGCATGGGCATTTGTGTTCTTCAGTTCCTGTTCACGCAGATCCAGGGTTTCGCGCTTGGGAAGGTAGGCGCCGAACACCAGCCCTGTGGAGGAACTGAGCAGCGGCAACACCGAACCCAGTTGCGTGACCACGGTCACCGCGCGTACCGCCGGTTCGATGTGCACCACCGTTGCGCCCTGATTGCCCCACACCGCCAGAAAACAGGTTTCGTTCAGCTCGTCGCGCAACTCGGCCAAGGGCAGGGCGGCGACTTTCAGCACGTCCATACTGTTGAGTGCCGCCAGCCCCACACGCAAGGCTTCACGGCCGAGGCCGTAATGATTGGTGGCGGCATTCTGCTCGGCAAACCCGCTGGCAATCAGCGCCTGCAAGTAGCGGTGAACCTTGCTCGCTGGCATCTGCACGTGTTCGGCCAGGCGCGACAGTGATGTCGAGGGTGACAACTCGGCCAGCGCTTTGAGGATATCGGTGCCGACCTCTGCCGAGCGGACTTTCTGTTTGCCATTGCTTTCGCTAGTCATGGGGAGGCGGTGTGATCCAGGGACGAATGGGCGTCTTTATAGCTTGACGGTCAATACCAATCAAATTACGTTATGCGTAATCTAATTACGATAAAAATAACCCGGGCGTGCTGATACCTCTTCAATAGAGCGACAGGCCACGGCCTACTCCCTGTTCAGGAGGCTCCATGAACCTCGATCCAACGGCGCCCGTGCTGGCTTATCAGTCCGGCTTCGGCAATGAGTTCAGCAGCGAGGCATTGCCAGGCGCTCTGCCGGTCGGGCAGAACTCCCCGCAAAAAGCCCCCTACGGTCTCTATACCGAATTGTTCTCCGGCACGGCATTCACCATGGCCCGCGCCGAAGCGCGCCGGACCTGGATGTATCGCATTCAGCCGTCGGCGAACCATCCGGCGTTCGTGAAGCTGGAGCGGCAACTGGCAGGTGGCCCACTGGGTGAAGTGACCCCCAATCGTCTGCGTTGGAACCCGCTGGACATTCCGGGCGAACCGACCGATTTCATCGACGGCCTGGTGAGCATGGCCGCCAATTCGAGCGCGGAAAAACCGTCCGGCATCAGCATTTACAGTTACCGGGCCAACCGCTCCATGGAACGGGTGTTTTTCAATGCCGACGGCGAGATGCTGCTGGTGCCGGAACAGGGTCGACTGCGCATTGTCACCGAGCTTGGCGTGCTGGAGCTTGAGCCGCTGGAAATTGCCGTATTGCCCCGTGGTCTGAAATTCCGTGTCGAACTGCTCGACCCGCAAGCTCGCGGCTACCTCGCCGAAAACCATGGCTCACCGCTGCGTCTGCCGGACCTCGGTCCGATCGGCAGCAACGGCCTGGCCAACGCACGGGATTTCCTGACCCCGGTTGCGCATTACGAAAACCTCAAGCAACCGACCACGCTGGTGCAGAAATTCCTCGGCGAGTTGTGGGGGTGTGAGCTCGATCATTCGCCGCTGAACGTGGTGGCCTGGCACGGCAACAATGTCCCGTACAAATATGACCTGCGCCGTTTCAACACCATTGGCACGGTCAGCTTCGATCATCCTGATCCATCGATTTTCACTGTCCTGACCTCGCCGACCAGTGTCCACGGCCTGGCCAATCTCGACTTCGTGATTTTCCCGCCACGCTGGATGGTGGCCGAGAAGACGTTCCGTCCACCATGGTTTCACCGCAATCTGATGAATGAGTTCATGGGCCTGATCAAAGGCGAATACGACGCCAAGGCGGAAGGTTTCGTCCCCGGCGGTGCGTCCCTGCACAGCTGCATGAGTGCCCATGGGCCCGACGGCGAAACGTGCACCAAGGCGATCAACGCTGAGTTGGCCCCGGCGAAAATCGACAACACCATGGCCTTCATGTTTGAAACCAGCCAGGTGCTGCGCCCAAGCCGTTTCGCGCTGGACTGCCCGCAACTGCAACCCCATTACGACGCTTGCTGGGCCTCGCTGCCCGCCACTTTCGACCCGACCCGGAGATAACCCATGACTCAGACTTCCATCACTCGTAGCTGGGTTGCCTCCGCCAACGGTCATGTTGATTTCCCGTTGCAAAACCTGCCATTGGGCGTCTTCAGCGTGAACGGCGGTGCACCTCGCAGTGGTGTCGCCATCGGCGACCATATCTTCGACCTGGAAGCGGCGCTCGATGCCGGGCTGTTCGAAGGCACCGCGAAAGCGGCGGTAGAAGCCACCCGTGGCGGTCAACTGAACGCATTTTTCGAGCTGGGCCGCGAAGCACGCGTTGCCTTGCGTGAACGTCTACTGGAGCTGCTGAAAGAGGGCAGTACCCTGCATGGCAAGATCGAAGCCCAAGGCGCAAAGCTGCTGCCGGTGGCGGCGAACTGCACGATGCATTTGCCGGCGAAAATCAACGATTACACCGACTTTTATGTCGGTATCGAGCACGCCCAAAACGTCGGTAAGTTGTTCCGCCCGGACAACCCCTTGCTGCCGAACTACAAGTACGTGCCGATCGGTTACCACGGCCGTGCTTCGACCATTCGTCCGTCAGGCACTGATGTCCGTCGCCCTAAAGGCCAGACGCTGCCGGCCGGTCAGACCGAACCGACATTCGGCCCGTGCGCACGCCTGGATTACGAACTGGAGCTGGGTATCTGGATCGGCCAGGGCAATGAGATGGGCGATTCGATCGCCATCGGTGACGCCGCCGATCACATTGCCGGTTTCTGTCTGCTCAACGACTGGTCCGCGCGGGATATCCAGGCCTGGGAGTACCAGCCGCTGGGCCCGTTCCTGTCGAAGAGTTTCATCACCAGCATCTCGCCTTGGGTGGTGACGGCCGAAGCACTCGAACCGTTCCGGCGTGCGCAACCTGCGCGTCCTGAAGGCGACCCACAACCACTGCCGTATCTGTCAGACGCGCGCGATCAATCGGCTGGCGGCTTCGACATCGAACTGGAAGTACTGCTGCTCACCGAAACGATGCGCGAGCAGAACCTGCCCGCCCACCGTCTGACCCTGAGCAACACCCGACACATGTACTGGACCGTGGCGCAGATGGTCGCGCACCACAGCGTCAATGGCTGCCAGTTGCAGGCCGGTGACCTGTTCGGTTCGGGCACTTTGTCAGGCCCGGAGAGTGGTCAGTTCGGCAGCTTGCTGGAAATCACCGAAGGCGGCAAAAAACCAATCGAACTGGCGTCAGGCGAGGTGCGTAAATTCCTCGAAGACGGTGACGAAATCATCTTGCGCGCCCGTTGCAGCCGTGACGGTTTCGCTTCCATCGGCTTCGGCGAGTGCCGCGGCAAAGTGCTGCCGGCGCGCTAAGAGAGGCGGGTCATGGAACTCTATACTTACTACCGTTCGACGTCGTCTTACCGCGTACGGATCGCGCTGGCCCTCAAGGGCCTGGACTTTCAGGCGCTGCCGATCAACCTGATCGCGCCGCAGGGCGGCGAGCATCGCCAGGCGCCGTACCTGGGCATCAATCCCCAGGGCCGGGTGCCGGCCTTGCGCACGGACGACGGTGAGTTGCTGATCCAGTCACCCGCCATCATCGAGTACCTGGAGGAGCGTTATCCCCAAGTGCCGTTGCTGTCCAGGGATCTCGTCGCTCGTGCCCATGAGCGCGGCGTCGCGGCCGTGATCGGGTGCGATGTGCATCCGCTGCACAACGTCAGCGTACTCAACAAGCTTCGCCAGTTGGGCCACGATGAGCCGCAGGTGGTGGAGTGGATCGGACACTGGATCAGCCAGGGCCTGTCGACGGTGGAGCAGTTGATCGGCCTGGAAGGTTACTGCTTCGGCGCCGAGCCGGGTCTGGCGGACTGTTACCTGATTCCTCAGCTGTATGCGGCCGAGCGATTCAACATTTCACTTGAAGCGTATCCACGAATTCGCCGGGTGGCGGCACTGGCGGCAACTCACCCGGCTTTCATCAAGGCTCATCCTGCCAACCAGCCCGATACACCATAAATGGAGATCCAAGGATTGATAAATCAGTGGACGATGGAATTCGGAGGCAGATGCCCGAGCCGCTCAGTCAGGCGAATCCGTTGAATCGGATCGTCGCTGAGCATCAGCGCGTGCTCCAGATCGAAGCGCTCGGCATTGGGGCAGTCCAGGCGTTGATAGAGACTGGCCCTGGCCAGGTAATCGGCGGCGCTGGCATTTCCCAATTCCAGCACTCGTTCGGCATCGATCAGGGCACCAATGTAGTCATCGTGGGACAGGTGCAGCTGACGCAGATTGCGTGACAGGCGTTGCAGCATCTGGACGGGCGCGGCGGTGACGAGGTGCTCGGCGCTGAGTTTCATGTTCGGACCGTACTGGCGTTGCAGCAGCTCGCGGCAGTCGTTGGGGTACAGACGGCGACCGCCGCAGGGGTCGAGGAGATGATCGGCGCCCGGTACGCGCAGCAGGAAATGCCCCGGGAAATTCACCCCGACCATGGGGATCTCCAGGCATCTGGCCAGCTCCAGTGCAATCAAACCAAGGGCCAGCGGTTGCCCGCGCCGGCGTTCCAGCACTTTGTCGACCAATGCGGCTTGCGGGCGCAGGGGCGAGAAATCGTCTTGTGCAAATCCCAGGTCATTCATACGGCGCAACAATGGCTGGGCCAATTCGCTCACCGGTAACATCGGCAGGCCATGACTGATCCGCTGTTGCAGGTCTTTGAAGTCTTCCAGTACCAGGCCAGGGTTTACTGCTTTGTCGTGCTCGGCGGCTATCCACAGCGCCGCTTCGAACAGCGCGGGCGGTGATCGTTGCAGGCATTCGAAAAAGCGTTGGCGTGGCGTCATCAAAATCTCCGGGGGAATGCCTCGTTTTAGCCCCGTCTCCTTCATTCGTCCAGTACCTCGCCAGGTTATGTCCGAAAGCCTGAATGGCGACGCCGCTTATTCCGGCGCGCTTCGGCAAATTTCGGGCGCGAGCCTATACTGGCGACTACAAGTCGTGATTCGGGAGCCCTTACGATGTTCGCTCTCATGCAAAGCAATCGCCTTGAATCGCTGCATCTGAGCGTTGACCCGATGACCGGGTTGAAGGCGGTAATTGCTATTCATAACAGTCGCCTCGGGCCAGCGTTGGGCGGCTGTCGTTACCTCACCTATCCTGACGACGAATCCGCTGTCGAGGATGCGGTGCGCCTGGCTCAGGGTATGAGCTACAAAGCCGCGCTGGCGGGGCTTGCTCAGGGCGGTGGTGTCGCGGTCATTGTCCGCCCCGTGCACGTGGAAAGTCGCGCGGCGCTGTTCGAAGCATTCGGCCGCTGCATCAACCAGCTCGACGGCCGATACATCACGGCCATCGACAGCGGCACCTCGGTCGCGGACATGGATTGCATCGCTCAACAGACCCAACACGTCACCAGCACCACCTCGGCCGGCGACCCGGCGCCGCACGCCGCCATGGGCGTGTTCACCGGTATTCGCAGCACCGCGATGGCCCGGCTGGGCAGCGACAATCTTGAGGGCCTGCGAGTGGCGATCCAGGGCCTGGGCAACGTCGGCTATGCCCTGGCAGAACAACTGCATGCCGCTGGCGCCGAGTTGCTGGTCAGCGACATCGACCACGGCAAAGTGCAATTGGCGATGGAGCAACTCGGTGCTCATCCGATCGCGAACGATGCGTTGCTCAGCACACCTTGCGACATCCTCGCGCCGTGTGGCCTGGGTGGCGTCCTCAATAGCCACAGCGTTGCGCAGTTACGTTGCTCGGCGGTAGCTGGTTCGGCGAACAATCAGCTGACGCATCTGGACGTGGCGGATCAACTGGAGCGGCGCGGTATTTTGTATGCACCGGATTATGTGATCAATGCCGGTGGGCTTATCTACGTGTCACTCAAACATCGTGGCGAAGAGCTGACCACCATCACGGCGCACTTGTCGAAAATCAGTTCACGACTGACCGAGGTGTTCGCTCACGCCCAGGCGGAAAAACGGTCTCCGGCGCGGGTGGCGAACGAGTTGGCGGAGAGAGTGTTGTATCGATAGAAAGATCAAAATGAAAAAGGCCCTGAGTCATCTCTGACTCAGGGCCCATTCAATTCTGGCGCTGCTTACTTCGGCGTCTTGGACGCTTTGGCAGGCTTGGTCGGCGTAACGGCTTCAGCCGGTTCGGCGACTTCGGCAACTTCAACCGGTGCAACGACTTCAACAGGCGCGCTCAACAGCTCGGAAAGAGCATCCGGCTGGCTCTTGAACGCTTTGGCGAACACATCGCGATTCTTCGCCATGTAGATCCCGGCTTCTTCCACTTGCTGTTCGGTCAGGGACGGAACAGCTTTTTGCAACACTTCGGCCAGCAACTCGGCCAGTTCGAGCATTTTGTCATGACGGTCAGCTTCGGCTTTATCCATGAACAAGCGCTCCAGATCTCGGCTGCTGCGGTATACCACTTCGACGGCCATTCACCACCTCACATGCCTTCACATTAAGTTGTCTTATTCGACTACTGTATTTATATACAGCGAAAAGGATAAGCGAATCCCTGCGCTTTTGGTAGTGGCTTTTCAATGTAGACCGAATTCAGGTGGCCTGCGTAAACCTGTGGGAGCCGGACTTGCTCGCGATGAGGCCCTCGAATTCACCCCAAAAGTGTCCAATAGCAGCCCATCGCCATCTCACCCAACAGCCTCTGGCCTTTTTTCTGCATGCAGAACAACCGTCACGTCCAACCCGCATCATCCGGTCGAACCGACCTAAGGAAGAAACATCGTGAAAATCAATTGGGCCGAGAAGCTGCGGCAGAACGTGCATCAACTGGCCGAATCCCTCGGCAATCTCTTCGTTGAGACGTTCCACTACCTGGCGCTGTTCGCCATCGGTGCGGTGACCGCGTATGCCGCGGTGATGGAATTTCTGGGAATGATCGAAGAGGGGCACATCAAGATTGATGACATCTTGCTGCTGTTTATCTACCTGGAACTGGGGGCGATGGTCGGGATTTATTTCAAGACCAACCACATGCCCGTGCGCTTCCTGATCTACGTAGCGATCACTGCACTGACGCGGTTATTGATCTCCAACGTCTCGCACCACAATCCACCGGATGTCGGAATCATCTACCTGTGCGGCGGCATACTGCTGCTGGCCTTCGCGATTCTGGTGGTGCGTTATGCCTCGTCGCAGTTTCCTTCGGTGAAGATCGAGCACCCGCAACGCAAGGTGGGTGCGGGTTCCAGCGAGCATCCTGAAGTGGAGAAGGGCGAGCTTTAAATCCCCATGGCGGGGCGGGGCTGACCTTTGATCAGGGGCGGTGGCAGGTTGCGATTGTCGCCGTCTGTCATCGCTTCAAGAATCGCCATTGCACTGTGGCCTTGCTCGATGGCGATGCCAAACTGGATGCTCTGCACCAGACGCTTCAGGCGTTTGGGATCGTTACGCTGCTCGGCGCTGATCATCCGTTTGGCCACCACACGGCCACTGTTGGACAAGGTCAGCATGATGCTGCCGTCCAGACCCTGAATGCTCAGGTTGATCTGATAATCCGGTGCGAAGGCATCGGTAATGAGCTGAAAAGGGTTGTCCATGATGCGTCACCGCCTGATTGAACGTGCAGTTGTTGACCGGCCATGATCATGTTGGTTCGCAATACCGGACCATTGGCATTCCCTGTTTCCGTAGGAGCTGTCGAGTGAAACGAGGCTGCGATGTTTTGATCTCATTTCTTCAAAGCAAGATCAAAAGATCGCAGCCTCGTTTCACTCGACAGCTCCTACAGGGATGTAGCAAGGGGCATGCCGGAAAGATTGTCAGACAATAATCTCAATGCGGCGGGCTAGCTGACTAATCAGTTAGCGGGCGGTAACCCGACCTGTAGCAGCTGGCGAAGCCTGCGTTCGGCGGCGCAGCCGTCGTGAAATCAGATAGCGCGGTGTTTCAGTTATACCGCGAGTTCCGGATTTACGACGGCTGCGCCGCCGAACGCAGGCTGCGCCAGCTGCTACAGGGAACGTGCCTTATCTGCCCGATTCAGGGCAGAAACGAGTAAATGATCGCTGACAGTGCAATCAAACCGATCAACACCACAAACACGTTCGAGGCCTGCCCCGAGTACTGGCGCAAGGCCGGCACGCGGCGGATGGCGTACATCGGCATCAGGAACAACAGGCACGCAATGATCGGCCCGCCGAGGGTTTCGATCATGCCGAGGATGCTCGGATTGAAGGTCGCCACGGCCCAGCAGCTGAGGATCATGAACAGTGCGGTCGCACGATTCAGCCAGCTCGCCGACATCACTCGCCCACGACCCCGCAGGCTTTTCACGATCAGGCCCTGGAAGCCTTCGCTGGCACCGATGTAGTGACCGAGGAAGGATTTGGTGATCGCCACCAGCGCAATCAGTGGCGCCGCGTACGCGATGACTGGCGTCTGGAAGTGGTTGGCGAGGTACGACAGGATCGAGATGTTCTGCGCCTTCGCAGCGGCCAGGTCAGCCGGGGAAAGGGCCAGCACGCAGCTGAAGCAGAAGAACATCACCGTCACGACCATCATGGCGTGGGCGATGGCCAGGATGCCGCTGCTCTTGGCTTCGGCTTGTTCGCCGTAACGCTGCTTCTGATCAACCGCAAACGCCGAAATGATCGGCGAATGGTTGAACGAGAACACCATCACCGGAATGGCCAGCCACAAGGTCTTGAAGAACAACGGCATCGGCATGCCTTCACTGGCGGTGGCGAAGAACGCGCCATTCCAGTTCGGGATCAGGCTGATTCCCAGCAACAGCAACGCCGCCACAAACGGGTAAACCAGTACGCTCATGCACTTGACGATGACACCCTGACCGCAGCGAACAATGGCCATCAGACCGAGGATCAGCACCAGCGACAGAATCGCCCGAGGCGGCGGGGCGATGTGCAGCTGATGTTCCATGAAACTGCTCAGGGTGTTGGTCAGCGCCACGCTGTACACCAGCAGAATCGGGAAGATTGCGAAGAAATACAGCAAGGTGATCAGTTTGCCGGCACCGACGCCGAAGTGTTCTTCAACCACTTCGGTGATGTCCCCCGAGCGGCCGGACAACACGAAACGGGTCAGCCCGCGATGGGCGAAAAAGGTCATCGGGAACGCCAGCACCGCCAGAATCAACAGCGGCCAGAAGCCACCCACACCGGCGTTGATCGGCAGGAATAACGTGCCGGCGCCAATGGCCGTACCGTAGAGGCCCAGCATCCAGGTGGTGTCGTGTTTGCTCCAGCCTTTGCTGGCTGTCGCGGTATCGCGTTTTACGTCTACAGCGGGATTTTCGGCAGCAGGTGTACGCACATCGGTCATCGTTTTGGCCTCGTTATTGTTCTTGCTCGGGCTCACGTGGTGCAGGCGGTCAGGGAATGCTCCTCAGCACTCCACCCAGCTAACAGCCAGGCCGCCCCGTGAAGTCTCTTTGTATTTGTCATGCATGTCGGCGCCGGTATCGCGCATCGTGCGGATCACCCGGTCGAGGGAAATGAAGTGTTTGCCGTCGCCACGCAGGGCCATTTGCGTGGCATTGATCGCCTTCACGGCAGCAATCGCGTTGCGCTCGATGCACGGCACCTGAACGAGCCCGCCGACGGGGTCACAGGTCAGGCCGAGGTTATGTTCCAGGCCGATTTCTGCGGCGTTTTCCAGTTGTTCCGGCGTCGCGCCCAGCACGTCAGCCAGCCCGGCAGCCGCCATGGCGCAGGCGGAACCCACTTCGCCCTGACAGCCGACTTCGGCACCGGAAATCGAAGCGTTTTTCTTGCAGAGAATGCCTACCGCCGCCGCCCCAAGAAAGAACGCAACCACGTCATCGTCGGACGCGTCGGGATTGAATTTCATGTAGTAGTGCAGCACCGCCGGAATGATCCCCGCCGCCCCGTTGGTGGGCGCTGTCACCATTCGACCGCCGGCCGCGTTCTCTTCGTTAACGGCAAGGGCGAACAGGTTGACCCACTCCATGGCCGACAGGGTGGAGGTGATGACATTCGGCTTGCCGATTTCCAGCAGGCTGCGGTGCAGTTTCGCTGCCCGACGCGGAACATTCAGACCGCCCGGCAGGATGCCTTCGTGACGCATGCCTTGTTCGACGCATTCACGCATCACCGACCAGATGTGCAGCAGGCCCTGACGGATTTCGGCCTCGCTGCGCCAGGCCAGTTCGTTCGCCATCATCAGCTCGGAAACGCGCAGGTCGTGCTGGTTGCACAATTTGAGCAGCTCGGCAGCGCTGGAGAAATCGTAGGGCAGCACCACGTCGCTGGAGGGCGCGATACCTGACTCGGCTTCAGCCGCTTCAATGATGAAACCGCCGCCAATCGAGTAGTACGTCTGCTCGGACAATTCGCCGGTTTCGCCAAAGGCTGTCAGGGACATGGCGTTGGGGTGGTAGGGCAGGCTCTCTTCGAGCAGCAGGAGATCGGTCTGCCAGTTGAAGGCAATGGTCGCCTGGCCTGCCAGATTCAGCTCGCCGGTCTGACGCAGTGTGTTGATGCGGTCTTCGATGGAGGTCGGATCAATGCTGTCCGGCCATTCGCCCATCAGCCCCATGACGCAGGCGCGGTCAGTGGCATGGCCAACCCCGGTAGCTGACAGGGAACCGTAGAGGCGAATCTCTACCCGACGGACGGCTGCCAGTATTCCCTGATCAAGCAGTGCTTGAGCGAAGGTGGCGGCGGCGCGCATGGGGCCGACGGTGTGGGAGCTGGACGGACCGATGCCGACTTTGAAAAGATCGAAAACACTGATAGCCATGCTAAAGCCTATACAAGCAATGGAAGAGGAATCGCTGCCATTTTTGTAGGACAAGCGCAATGTCGGCGATACTGCCCACCTCGGTCCTACGTGACCAACGAAATTTCCTACTCGAGCCTTTAGCAGGACTAAACAATGAGTCGTCAATTGCATGCTCAGACCTATGTCTGGCTGCACGTGTTTTCCTGTGCCGCCCGGCACCTTTCGTTCACCCGATGCGCCGAAGAGCTGCACATCACGCCGGGTGCAGTCAGTCAGCAGATTCGGCAGCTGGAAGAGCGTCTGGGTTTTCGCCTGTTTCATCGGCGTGCCCGGGGCGTGGAATTGAGCGCGCAAGGCCAGCGATTGGCCATTACTGTCAACGAGGCGTACGGCAGTATCGATGCAGAATTGCGACGACTGGACGCCGGCATGATCAGCGGAATTTTGCGCGTGCGTTCTATTCCGTCTTTTTTGAGCAAATGGCTGACGCCGCGTTTGCCGCGACTGCAGCAGCGCTTTCCGGACATTCAGCTGCGGCTGGTAGCAGAAGACAGCAGCGTGCCGCTGCACGAAGGCGACTTCGATCTGGCCATCGACCTGAATGACGGGAGTTATCCCGGATTGTTATCCACAACCTTGCTGGACGAGCAGATCTTTCCGGTCTGCTCTCCAGGCCTGCTGCGTGGTCGCCCGCCGCTGCATGGGCCTGCAGACCTGCTGCACTTTCCGCTATTGCACGACATCACCGCCTGGCGCGGCAGTTATGAGTATGCGGAATGGGAGTTCTATCTCAACGCCATCGGTTTCGAGGGCGCGGATGTGCGGCGCGGGCACACGTTCAATCGCAATCACCTGACGATCGAAGCCGCCATTGCGGGCATGGGCGTGGCGATTGCGCGTCGGACATTGCTCAATGATGAACTGGAGCGGGGCACGTTGATCGTGCCGTTTGGCCTGGCGGTGCCCAACCATAAACGCTACGTGCTGCTCTATGCGCCGGGAGCGCTGAGCCACCCGGGCGTGCGTGCGGTGCATGACTGGCTGGTGGAAGAGGCGGGGATCTTTCGTAGCCTGCACCCGCTGGGAGAGCGGCAGATGTGACTAATTATGACGGAAGAGAGGGGCGACCCAACTCCCGACCTTAACAGCGCTTTTGCTCTCTGTCCGGCTTTTTTTGCGAATGAAAAATTATCTTTTTTTAGGGGTTGAATTGTTCTGCGTGCAGACCGATTGTGTAAGTAAGAGGCCACGGTGATGACGCCCAAGGGCTAGCCGAACGGCCTCTCGCGAGCTAGCTGAAATAAGGGAAGAACTATGCAAATCCAAGTCAACAGTGATAACCATATTCAAAGCAGCATCCGACTGGAGGAGTGGGTACGTACTACCATTGAGAGCACGCTCGAACGTTATGAAGAGGACCTGACCCGGGTCGAGGTTCACCTGCGGGACGAGAACGGCGACAAGCCCGGTCCCCACGATATGCGCTGCCAGCTGGAGGCGCGGCCAAAAGGCCATCAACCGATTTCCGTAACCCACAAAGCCGACTCCCTGGAGCAAGCGATCGACGGTGCGGCCGAAAAACTCGAACATGCGCTGGAGCATTTGTTCGGCAAACTGCGGGGCAAACCACGTGCCGCTATCGTGCCGTTCGAAAGGGTTGCTGCGGACGCATTGCTGGAAGACGAGTTTCTCGAGAACGAACAGGCTGCGCAAAACGGCTGAAGCCTGATTTAATTTTTATTTTTCCAATGACAGCGGGCCTGCTTATGCAGGCCCGTTTTTGTTTGTGCAATCCACGATCCATGCCCCAAGCCCCTTCATGTAGCAGCTGGCGAAGCCTGCGTCCGGATGCGTAGCAGTCGTAAAGTTCTTCCCGAGTAACCGCGCTGTCTGTTCTTGCGACTGCTGCGCAGCCGGACGCAGGCTTCGCCAGCTGCTACAAAAGTGCGTTACGCGGCTCCCGGTAGTCAGTTCTCGCCGGACTCTTTTGCGTATGAGAATATTTATCATTAATATTGCGGCCTGTCAGGCTCCGTGACGTTCACGCAGCTCCACCTGTTTCAAGGCCGAAACATGAAAGTCAAAACCCGCTCGCTTCCCGTGTCCTACCGACTTGCCGTTACTTCGCGGGTGCTCGCCGCCGTGGTGGGTGGGTATGTCGTCGCGGCGTTGGCCAGTGTCAGCCTGACCATGTGGCTGCCCATGCCCCGCGCCGAAGCGGTGGTGACCGGCATGATGACTTCGTTTCTGGTGTACCTGTGCGCCGTGCTGTGGTGCTTCGCCTGTCGCAGTGCGTGGCAGGCGTGGCTGGGGGTGATCGTGCCGAGTGGGGTGCTGGCGGCATTATCCGGCGTGGCGTACTGGTTGGGGCAATCATGAAGGACGGATTTCGCCAGGCCATGGCCTGGCTCCATACGTGGACGGGTCTGATCTTTGGCTGGTTGCTGTTCGCGATTTTCCTGACCGGTACCCTCGCGTATTTCAAGGATGAGATCAGTCACTGGATGCAGCCGGAGATACCCGCGCGATCAGTCTCCTCAGAGGCCAGTCTGGCCCTGGCGCAGGACTACCTGCAGCAGCACGCCCCGGGTGCCTCGCGCTGGCTGATCGATTTGCCGAGTGCCCGAGAGCCGGGCTTGTCGGTGCGCTGGCAACAGTTGCCAGCCAAGCAAGGCGAGCGCGGTCAATTCACCGAAAAACGCCTCGACCCGCAAACCGGCACCGAAGTGCAGGGCCGGGAAACCAGGGGAGGCGAGTTCTTTTATCGTTTTCATTTCCAGCTGCAAATGCCCTATCCCTGGGGCCGCTGGTTATCCACGATTGCGGCCATGGTGATGTTCATCGGCTTGATCACCGGGATCATCACGCACAAAAAAATCTTCAAGGACTTCTTTACCTTCCGCCCGCGCAAGGGCCAGCGTTCATGGCTGGACGGGCACAACGCGGTGGGTGTTCTGGTGTTGCCGTTCCACTTGATGATCACCTACAGCAGCCTGGTGATTTTCATGTCGATGGTCATGCCCGCGAGCATTCTTGCCTCATACAAGGGCGATGTCCGGGCATTTTTCGATGATGTCTTCCCGGCCTCCAGCGTGCCTGAGCTCGCCGGGAAACCGGGTCAGCTGGCACCGATGGCACCGCTCCTGGAGCGGGCTCGGGAGCAGTGGTCGGGCGGTCGCGTGCAGCGGTTGACGGTGAACAATCCGGGGGACGCAAATGCCTCGGTGGTGCTGGTGCGTGACGGTGCGGACCGGGTGGTTCATGACGTGAGCAGTGCTGTAACGTTCAACGGCGTCACCGGGCAACTGCTCAGCTCCACCCCGCAGCAGCCGGTCGCGATGGCCATCGCCGGCAGTTTCTATGGCTTGCACATGGGACGTTTTGCCAGCCCAGTGGTGCGCTGGTTGTACTTCATTTTTGGTCTGGCGAGCACGGCCCTGATCGGCACCGGGCTGGTGATCTGGCTCGGAAAACGCCAGCTCAAACATGCGAAAAGCGCCGTGATGCCTTTCGAGCTGCGATTGGTCGAAGTGCTGAACATCGCCAGCATGTCAGGCTTGACGGTCGCTGTGGCGGCGTTCTTTTGGGCTAACCGCTTGCTACCGGTAGAAATGACGAACCGGTCGGATTGGGAAGTGAACAGCTTCTTCATCGTCTGGGGCTTGAGCGTGATTCATGCGATGGTCCGCCGGGGTCGCAGTGCCTGGGTGGAACAGTTGGCACTGGCTGCCTTTCTGTTCTGCGCCGTGCCGCTGCTCAACGCATTGACCACGCCGTACCACTTGGGTACGACGCTGCCGCAAGGTGACTGGATGATGGCCGGGTTCGATCTCGCGTGTCTGGTCAGTGGCCTGTTTCTGGCGTGGGCTGCATGGAAAATGCAGCGCTCGGGACAGGTGCCCGTCGCGACCCGGCAGCGGGCCAAACCGATCACCCTTGAGCGCGAGGCGAACTGAATGCTGCTGGCCCTGATGCTCTGTTACGGCGGTTTTACTGCGCTGTGTTTATCCATGGATCGGCATCACACCGAACTGCTCGGTCATAAGCCATCGGTCCGTCGTCGGCACAGCCTGAAAATCGCCGGCTGGATATTGCTGGCCCTGTCGTTGTGGGCCGCCGTCTCGAAGACGGGTTGGTCGCTCGGGCTGGTCGAGTGGTCTGCGGTGTTGATGCTCAGTGCCTTGGTGCTGGTGCTGTTGCTGCCTTATCGCCCGCGTCTGGCGTTGTCGCTGGCCGGGCTGAGCCTGCTTGCCAGCCCCGTCGCAGCCTTCGCGTAGCAATAATTTGATGATCAGCACCCCGCCCGAATCCAGTGAAGACGACGCCCGTGGGGGACGTGCGCATTTCCTGCAGGTGTTCCTTTCCCAGCGATCGCAGATGGAAGCGTTGGTGAGTCGCCGTGTGGGTTGTCGAGCGACCGCTGCGGACCTGGTGCAGGATCTGTTCTTGCGCTTTTGGCGTCGACCGCTGGTGCAGGTCGAAGAGCTCAGCACCTATTTGCTGCGGTGTGCCGGCAACATTGCCATCGACCATTTGCGCAGTGAAGGCGCGCGAGTGCGGGTAAACGAAGGATGGCTGCCGGAGCAACCGGAAAGTCGCGGCAGTGAACCACAAGCGGCGCTTGAGGCCGGCAACGATCTGCGTCATGTCGAGGCCGCGTTGCGGGCGTTGCCTGAGCGTACGCGGCAGATCTTTTTGCTCAACCGTATCCACGGCCGCAAATACGCCGAGATCGCCAAGGCGATGGGGTTGTCCCAAAGCGCCGTTGAAAAACATATGATGCGCGCCCTCGAAGCCTGCAAGGCCAGCTTGCGGGAACCTGAACCACGCACGCCAGGGAAAGCACCGTGAATCTCGAAGAACGCGTCACTCCGACGCCCGCTCAGGAGCAGGAAGCATTCGCCTGGCTGAGCCTGTTGCATGACCAGCCCAGCAGCGGTGATCAAGTTACTTTCAGTCATTGGCTGCAAGCCGACCCGGCCCACGCCGAGGCATACGCCCAGGCGCAAGTGGTCTGGGAATTGAGCGAAGCGCCTGCGCGCACCCTGGCCGATGAGGACGCGTTGGCCCTGCAGGGTTATCTGAATGCCATGAACCGTTCACGCCAGGGCCGCGTTCGGCGTTGGTCCGGGGCGTTGGCGATGGCGGCGTGCCTGGTGCTGATGATCGGTATCGGCGCGGGGTGGCAGCCGTCGCACTGGATGGATGATCTGGGGGCGGACTATGTCTCGGCACCGGGGGAAATACGCACCGTGACGCTGGCCGATCAGTCGCAGGTGACCCTGGACGCCGACAGCGCCATTGCTGTGGATTTCAGTCATGGCGAACGGCATGTCCAGCTGCGTCGTGGCGCCGGATTTTTCAGTGTGACGCACACCGGTGAGCCGTTTGTGGTCGACGCCGAAAAGGGCGAGGTGCGCGTATTGGGCACGCAGTTTGAAGTGCGCCTGCAGCCTCGCGGCGCCCAGGTGACAGTGTTGTCTGGGCGGGTGGCTGTGACGGCACAGAAGAACGCCGAACAACAGATCCTCACCGCCGGCCAGCAGGTGGTGTATGGCGAAGGTGCTGCGGACAAACTCCATGCGGTCGACAGCGACGCGCAACTGGCCTGGCGTCAGGGCTGGCTCAATTACTACAAAGCGTCGCTGGCCGACGTGGTGCAGGACCTGGGACGTTATTACCCGGGCCGGATCGTGCTGCTCAATGATCAGCTCGCGGCGCGCCGGGTCAGCGGCAGTTTCCCCAGCAAGGATCCGCTGGCCGTGCTGAGTTCATTGCAGGGGGTGATGGGGTTTGAGCAGCATGCGGTGTTGGGGCGGTTGATTATTTTGCGGTGAAAAAAGCCAAAAGATCGCAGCCTGCGGCAGCTCCTACAGTTTGAAATCGCGATCCCTGTAGCTGCCGCAGACTGCGATCTTTTGATCTTCCAAAAATATTTTCAAAATTCTGATGAGGTAAACCCGATCGCCATCCGTGTAGTGACTGAAACTGCGAGTCATTCGCATCCGAACGTTCTACACAGGTCATGAGCAATGAAGTCCAGGGCAAAATCGGTGTCGGTCAAACAATGGTTAGGTGCTTCTGCACTGAGTTTCACGGCGCTGGCGCTCTTGCCATTGAGCATTGCAATGGCCGCCGATACTGGAACGGCGCAGCAGCGAACGCAATTCAGTTTCGCAATGACCGCCAAACCGCTGCCTCAGGCCCTGAGCGACTTCAGCCGGATCACTGGCATCAGCGTGGTCTACACCGATGAAGCGCCGTACGGCATCACCGCACCCGCCGTGAACGGACAGATGAGTGCCGAACAGGCGATGCAGCGTTTGCTCAGCCAATCGGGTTTCACCTTCCGTCGAACCGACGCTCACACCCTGGCCCTCGAACCCCTGCCGACCGATGGCGCGTTAAATCTGGGTGCGACCACCATCACCTCAGTGATGGTTCAATCCCAGAGCTATCAGCCCCCGCCGACCAGTTCGGTCATGCGGTCCTCCGCCTTGCTCCAGGAAATCCCCCAGACCGTCAACGTGATCCCGGCCCAGGTCATTAGCGATCAGGCGCCGCGTAATCTGGATGACGCACTGGCCAACGTCAGCGGCATCACGCAGGGCAACACCCTGGGCAGCACCCAGGACTCGGTGATGACTCGGGGCTTTGGTGACAATCGCAATGGCTCGATCATGCGCGACGGCATGCCGGTGGTGCAGGGAAGGGGTCTCAATGCCACGGTGGATCGGGTCGAAGTGCTGAAAGGGCCGGCGTCGTTGCTGTATGGCATTCAGGACCCTGGCGGGGTGGTCAACATGGTCAGCAAGAAGCCAGAACTTGAGCAGTACAACGCGCTGACCGTGCGCGGTTCGACCTATGGCGATGGCAAGAACGGCAGCGGTGGCAGCTTCGACAGCACGGGTGCGCTGGGAGATTCCGGGCTGGCGTACCGCATGGTGCTGGACCACGAAGACGAAGATTACTGGCGCAACTACGGTGTTCATCGCGAGACGCTGGTCGCGCCATCGTTGGCATGGTTCGGTGAAAGCACCACCGTGTTGTTCGCTTATGAGCACCGCGAATTTCTCACCCCTTTCGACCGTGGCACGGTCATCGACCCACGGGACAACCATCCGCTGGACATCTCCCGGGACCGGCGCCTTGATGAACCGTTCAACAACATGGAAGGTCGCTCGGACCTCTATCACTTCGAGGCCGACCACGACCTCAACGATAACTGGAAAGCCCATTTCGGCTACAGCTGGAACCGTGAAACCTACGACGCCAGCCAGGTGCGCGTCACCGCTATCGACACCACCAAAGGCACGCTGACCCGTAGCATGGACGGCACGCAGAACGCGATCAGTACCGACCGCTTCACCACCGCCAGTCTCGAAGGCAATGTCAACGTGGCCGGCATGCAGCATGACCTGGTGTTCGGTATCGATGATGAGTACCGCAAGATCTACCGCGCCGACCTGATCCGCCAGAAAAGCCTGAGCAACTTCAGCTACATCAATCCCGTGTATGGCCGCGAAGTCGAAGGCACCACCGTCAGCCCGGCGGACAGCGCACAGACCGATTTGCTGCGCAGCGATTCAGTGTTCCTGCAGGACTCGATTCACCTCACTGATCAGTGGATTCTGGTCGGCGGCGCGCGCTTTCAGGAGTACGACCAGTACGCCGGGAAAGGCGTGCCGTTCCAGGCCAACACCGACAGCAACGGCCAGAAATGGGTACCGCGCGCCGGCCTGGTGTATCTCTACACCGATGCGTTGTCGTTCTATGGCAGCTACACCGAATCCTTCAAACCCAATTCCACCATCGCCCCGCTGAGTGGCAGCAGCACCGTGCTCGACGGCAGCATCGCGCCGGAAGAGGCCAAGTCGTGGGAAGTGGGCGCCAAGCTGGATATGCCTGGGCGTGTCACCGGTAACATCGCGTTGTTCGACATCAAGAAACGCAACGTGCTGGTGGCCAATTCCGAAGGCCCCGTGACGATTTACAGCGCCGCCGGCGAAGTGCGCTCCCGTGGTCTGGAACTGGACCTGAGCGGTCAGCTCAGCGACCACTGGAGCATGATCGGCAGCTATGCGTACACCGATGCTGAAGTGACCGAAGACCCGACCTACAAAGGTAAAAAACTGCAAAACGTGGCGAAAAACAGCGGCTCGCTGTCGGCTGTGTATGACTTCGGTACGATTGTCGGTGGCGATCAATTGCGGGTTGGGGCGGGTGCGCGATACGTCGGGGAGCGGGCAGGTAACGCGGTGAATGATTTCGACTTGCCGAGCTACACCGTGGCCGATGCCTTCGCGACCTACGACACCCGGGTCGAAGGGCAGAAGGTCAAGTTTCAGCTCAACGTGAAGAACCTGTTCGATCGCACCTACTACACCTCGGCAGCGAGTCGGTTCTTCGTGTCGATGGGGGATTCACGGCAGGTGACATTGTCGAGCACGCTGGAGTTCTAACATCCATTGTGGGAGTGAGCCTGCTCGCGATGGCGGTGGTACATCCAGCATTGATGTTGACTGACATGGCCTCATCGCGAGCAAGCTCGGCTCCTACAGGTTATGGGTCAGGCATACGGATTTGTGCCAGACAAATATCCCATGTAGGAGCGAGCCTGCTCGCGATGAGGCCCTGTCAGGCAACAAGAATCTCAGGATTACCGCAAAAACGCCTGCCGATACTCCCCGGGCGTTCCACCCAAGGACTGACGGAATCGATTGGTGAAATGACTGGCACTGGAGAACCCGCACGCCAACGCAATCTCCCCCAACGGCTGTGACGTCGTCCGCAGTAACTCCTGCGCCCGGCTCAGTCGTCGCGCCAGCACATATTGATGCGGTGGCAAACCGAAGCTTTCGCGAAACATCCGCGCAAAATGGTATTCCGACAACGCGCACAACCCCGCCAATTGCCCAAGGCTGATGGCCTCGGCCAACTGGCTGTCGATGAACTCAACCAGCTGTCGACGCTGATGCGCCGCCAGCCCGCCCTTGAGTCGCAATCCATCACGTTTGCCGACCTGGCTCAGCAGCACGTGGCTGAGCATTTCGTGCGCCAGACTGCTGGTCAGCAGACGTTCACCGGGTTCGTCCCAATTGAGCGAGATCAGTTGCCGAAAGCGTCGAGCCTGAATTTGGTCATCAAGAAAGGTGTGCTCGCGCAACAACAGCTCACGAGGTTCGCGGTCCAGCAGCGTGACGCAACCCAGCGCAAATTGCTCTGGACTGAAATACACATGCGCCAGGCGAATGTCGCCGTTGATCACCCAGGCGGACGGTTGATCCGCTGGCAGAATACACAGCTTGTCCGGAGCCCCCATGACGCCGGGCCGATCGCGGCGAAACGTGCCGGTGCCGCCAGCGATGTAGCAGGACAGGGTGTGATGGCTGGGAGCTTCGTAGTCCTGAGCGTCGTGATGATTGCTCCACAAAGCTGCAGCCATGCCGTCACCGAGCTCGGCGCTGTGCTCGAGGCGAGCATGGCGGGAGCGGTTGAGGGATTGAAAAACTTGCAACGATTCCAGTGCGGGCATGATCACTTCTCTCTAACGCCTTGCATCCTACTCCGTAGCGAGTGCCCCGCCAGCCCGTCGCCCGACAAATGCGCAAGTTTTTGCAAGTGCGACCAGCGCCGACGCAGGACACTGACGCTCTATCGAGGAGCTTGCGCCATGAACCTTTCGTTGTATCTGCTGACCGTGCTGATCTGGGGCACCACCTGGATTGCCCTTAAATGGCAACTGGGCGTGGTCGCTATCCCGGTGTCGATCGTCTATCGCTTCGGCCTCGCCGCGTTAGTGTTGTTCGCGATTCTGTTGCTTAGCCGTCGCCTGCAAGTGATGAATCGTCGCGGACATCTGATCTGTGTGGCGCAGGGGTTGTGCCTGTTCTGCGTCAACTTCATGTGTTTTCTCACCGCCAGCCAATGGATTCCCAGCGGTTTGGTCGCCGTGGTTTTCTCTACCGCCACCTTGTGGAATGCCCTGAATGCGCGGGTGTTCTTCGGTCAGAAAATCGCCCGCAATGTGTTGTTGGGCGGTGCCTTGGGTCTGCTGGGATTAGGCCTGTTGTTCTGGCCTGAACTCGCCGGCCATACCGCCAGCCCCGAAACCTTGCTAGGCCTGGGGTTGGCGTTGATCGGCACGCTGTGTTTTTCAGCGGGCAACATGCTGTCGAGTCTGCAACAGAGAGCGGGCCTCAAACCCCTGACCACCAACGCCTGGGGCATGGCCTACGGCGCGGCGATGCTGTCGGTCTGGTGCCTGGCCAAGGGCATTGCGTTCGACATGGAGTGGAGCACGCGTTACATCGGCTCGTTGTTGTACCTGGTTATCCCTGGCTCGGTGATTGGCTTTACAGCCTACCTGACACTGGTTGGGCGGATGGGGCCTGAACGCGCGGCTTATTGCACGGTGCTGTTCCCGGTCGTGGCGCTGAATGTCTCGGCATTTGCCGAAGGTTATCAGTGGACCGCTTCAGCGTTGGCGGGATTGGTGATGGTCATGCTGGGCAACGTACTGGTGTTTCGCAAACCTGGCGTTAGCGTAAAACCGGTGGAAGGGAAGTTGGCGTAGTGCACGCTGATCAATTGTCTTTCGCCACCGTGAGATAAATAAGACCGAGAAACATGAACTCAATGTTGTTTCGCGACCAGTCAAAGCCGTTGCCTTGAATCGAGCTGTCCATGTCGAACCATTCATTAAGGACAATAACGTAGAACGTGTAATAGACAAAAAGAGCGGTGGTGAAACCGACGATGGCAAACTTCTTCGCGTCGTTGAACTCATGGCGCGGGGCATTGATTTTTCGGTAAAGCTGATAAGTACCCACCAGGAAACTGATAGTAAACATAATCTCGAGCGTAATGACTGCCCAGTAAAACCGATGATGGAACAGCGCCGAAGTGACCGCGCGATCGCGGCGTGAGTCGTTGCCGACAGTGTCACTCATGCTGATGATGCGCCCGATGTAGTCGGAATAGGCCGTGTAATCGGTGAAGTTGTTGGTCAAGGTGACCAACCCAAAGAGTGCAGCCATTAAAACAATCAGTACTTTGCTCCGCCTGATCGTGCACAGGGTGGTGAAGTTGCTCATGCAGGTAATCTCCGAATGTACGTATTGTACGTTTAGCGTTGTCGGAGTTTATAGCGGATGGTGTGTAAGTTGCCGGAGACTGAGTTGCAGGTTATGTCGCTGTTACTGGGTCATTTGTTATGAAAGTCGTTGGTGAAGTCGGCACGCGCTGGAGCACGTGCCGTCGCCTTTATCAGCCTTTCCAGACTTGCGGATTGACCAGATCCTGCGGTCGCTCACCCAGCAGAGCGCTGCGTAGATTGGTAATAGCGCGGTTGGCCATCGCTTCACGGGTTTCGTGAGTGGCTGAACCGATGTGCGGCAGCGTGACAGCATTTTTCAGCTGGAAAAGCGGCGATTCGGCGAGGGGCTCTTTCTCATAGACGTCCAGCCCTGCGCAGCGGATGCGGTTGTTTTGCAGCGCTTCGATGAGTGCCGCTTCGTCCACTACGGGGCCGCGGGCAATATTCACCAGAATCGCGCTCGACTTCATCAATGCCAGTTCGCGATGGCTGATCAGGTGCTTGGTTTTTTCGCTGAGGGGCACCACCAGGCACACAAAATCGGCTTCAGCCAGCAACTGGTCAAGGCTGCGAAACTGAGCGCCGAGTTCCTGCTCGAGTGCAGTCTTGCGACTGTTGCCGCTGTAGATGATCGGCATGTTGAACCCCAGCCGGCCACGACGGGCGATGGCCGCACCGATGTTGCCCATGCCGACGATGCCCAGTGTCTTGCCGTGTACATCGCTGCCAAACAGAGGGGCACCGACGCTGGCTTGCCATTGGCCGGCCTTGGTCCAGGCATCCAGCTCGGCCACCCGCCGCGCGCTACTCATGATCAGGGCGAACGCCAGGTCTGCTGTGCTTTCAGTCAGAACGTCCGGGGTGTTGGTGAGCATGAGGCCACGTTCATTGAAGTAGCCGACGTCGTAGTTGTCATAACCTACCGAGACGCTGGAGACCACTTCCAGCTTCGCCGCATTTTCCAGTTGCGCACGCCCCAGTTTGCGACCGACGCCAATCAGGCCGTGGGCGTGAGGGAGTGCTTCGTTGAACTGGGCATTGATGTCGCCGTTTTTCGGATTCGGCACGATCACTTCGAAATCCTGTTTCAGGCTTTCGATCATGTCGGGCGTGATGCGGCTGAAGGCGAGTACGGTCTTTTTCATGAGAGGAGGGCTCGTCGTGCTTGGAGAATGCCAAGCACGCTAACATTCTTCCCGGGTTTTGTGCGAGACCGTCGACGCAGATAAACCCTGTAGGAGCTGCCGCAGGCTGCGATCTTTTGATCTTGAATTTCAAGATCAAAAGATCGCAGCCTGCGGCAGCTCCTACAGTAGCCAGGTGGCATGACGGCTCAATTCGCCAGTCGAGCCCCCGCCAGGCTTCCACTCAATTCATACGCCGTCAGTTCCGCCTGATGCGCTGCCAGTATTTCCGGCAACGAGCCACGCAGGTACTCGACCCATGTCTTGATCTTCGCGTCGAGGTATTGGCGTGAAGGATAAATCGCATACAGGTTCAATTCCTGCGAGCGGTAGTTCGGCATCACCCGCACCAGCGTGCCATTGCGCAAACCTTCAATGGCCGCATACACCGGCAACACGCCAACGCCCATGCCGCTGGTGATCGCGGTTTTCATGGCGTCCGCCGAATTCACCAGAAACGGAGAGCTATTGATGGTGACCATTTCCTGCCCTTCAGGGCCGTCGAAGGTCCATTTTTCCAACGGGATGACCGGGCTGACCAGGCGCAGGCAAGCGTGGTTCAGCAGATCGCTGGGTTTGTGCGCGCAGCCGTTGGCTTTTACGTAGGCCGGCGATGCGCAGACGATGCTGTAGGTAATGCCCAGGCGTTGCGAGACGAAACCCGAGTCCGGCAGCTCGCTGGCGAGCACGATGGACACGTCATAGCCTTCGTCGAGCAAGTCCGGCACTCGGTTGGCCATGGTCAGGTCAAACGTCACGTCGGGGTGGGTCTTGCGGTAGCGGGCGATCGCGTCGATCACAAAATGCTGACCGATGCCGGTCATGGTGTGCACCTTGAGCTGCCCGGCGGGGCGTGCGTGGGCATCGCTGGCCTCCGCTTCCGCCTCTTCGACGTAGGCCAGGATCTGTTCGCAACGCAACAGATAGCGCTTGCCGGCTTCGGTCAGGGCGATGCGGCGCGTGGTTCGGTTGAGCAGTCGGGTTTGCAGGTGGGCTTCCAGATTGGAGACCGCGCGCGAGACGTTGGCTGTCGTGGTATCGAGCTGCACGGCGGCGGCGGTGAAGCTGCCAGCCTCGGCCACGTAGCTGAAGGCGCGCATGTTTTGCAAAGTGTCCATGGGGTGCTCTCGGGTTCGATGGCAAATTGTGACACGAAGTTTCAGGGTCTGAGACCCCCGACGAAGGGATTATCGCGTTAACGGTAACAAAGATTCACAAGAATCCCAGCTTATCGCCAATCCGGGCGCCCCCTAGAATTGCGCACACCTCTGTAGGAGCTGTCGAGTGAAACGAGGCTGCGATCTTTTGATCTTCGCTTTTTAAGGCGACATCAGAGGATCGCAGCCTCGTTTCATTGGACAGCTCCTACACGGAATCCCCCTCAGCTCAGGAATTTGCAGCAGTGCCGCGTCGCATCAGCAGAGCGCTTCAGACGCTCAGTGTTTTGGCTCTATCCCTGACAATCAGCGGCTGCATCGGAACCGGCGGAATTGCCCCTCAGGGCAAAGCACTGGAGGCCAATTCACTGGCCACCGACGAAGCCATCCAAAGCGCCACACAGGACGCTCACTGGCCCGCCACGCAATGGTGGCAGGCTTACGGCGACCCGCAGCTGAACCGCTGGATCGACCTCGCCCTGCAGGGCAGCCCCACCATGGCCATCGCCGCCGCCCGTGTCCGTCAGGCGAAGTCCATGGCCGGCATCGCCGAGTCCGCCGAGTCCCTGCACATCAACGCAGAGTCCACCCTCAAACGCCACAATTGGCCCACCGATCAGTTCTACGGGCCGGGCGAGCTGGCGGATACCACGACCTGGGACAACAACGCCTCGCTGGGCTTCAGCTATGCACTCGACCTTTGGGGCCGTGAAAGCAATGCCTCTGAACGCGCCGTCGACATGGCGCACATGAGCGCCGCCGAAGCGCGTCTTGCCCAGCTGGAACTGCAGAACAACATCGTGCGCGCCTACATCGAACTCTCGTTGCATTACGCACAACGGGACATCGTCGCCGCGACGCTGACGCAGCAGCAACAGATTCTCGACCTCGCGCAAAAACGCCTGGCGGGTGGCATCGGTACGCATTTCGAAGTCAGTCAGGCTGAAACCCCACTGCCCGAAACCCATCGCCAGATCGATGCGCTGGACGAAGAAATCGCCCTCAGCCGCAATCAGCTCTCCGCACTGGCGGGCTTTGGGCCGGGCCAGGGGGAGCAGTTGCAGCGACCCACAATGTCGCTCGCTGCGGCGCTGAAACTACCGTCGTCGTTACCGGCGCAGTTGCTGGGTCAACGCCCGGACGTGGTCGCCAGTCGCTGGCAGGTCGCGGCGCAGGCGCGGGGAATCGACGTCGCTCACGCCGGTTTCTATCCCAACGTCGATCTCGTCGGCAGCCTCGGCTATATGGCAACCGGCGGCGGTGCGCTGGAGTTTTTGACCGGCAAAAAACTCAACTACAGCGTCGGTCCGGCGATCTCGCTGCCGATTTTCGATGGCGGGCGTTTACGCGCCGAATTGGGCGAAGCGTCAGCCGGTTATGACATTGCGGTTGCGCACTACAACCAGACCCTGATCAACGCGCTGAAAAATATCTCCGACCAGTTGATCCGTCGCGAGTCCATGGAAAAGCAGCAAACCTTCGCCGCCGAATCGGTGGCGACCGCGCAGAAGACCTACGACATCGCAATGATCGCCTATCAGCGTGGGCTCACGGATTACCTCAACGTGCTCAATGCCCAGACGCTGCTGTTCAAGCAGCAGCAAGTCCAGCAACAGGTTCAGGCCGCGCGCCTCGGCGCTCATGCCGAGCTGGTGACGGCGCTCGGCGGCGGACTCGGGGCGGGTAACGATGTGCCAAAAAACAGCCAGACCCAGGCACCGAAAACCCCGGTTCTATTACGTTGAACACACGATCTGTGGCGAGGGGATTTATCGGAATGCCGCACCACCCCGAACCACAATCTGTGGCGAGGGGATTTATCCCCGTCCGGCGGCGAAGCCGTCGTAAACCCAGGCACCTTGTTCTTCCAGACACACCGCATTCACCTGATCTACGACGGCTTCGCCGCCGAACGGGGTGGTGCGGCATTCCGATAAATCCCCTCACCACAAAATGATTTCTAGCCCTAATTCATTGAGCAGTATTCCATGACCCCTATGCCCGCACCGCTGCGCTGGCTGTATTCCCTTGAATGGCGCCGGGGTTTCTTTGACTGGGCACGCAGCGACGGCGTGACCTGGGTGTACATATTCAAGGTGCTGTTCGCCGCCTTCCTGACCTTGTGGCTGGCCATGCGCCTGGAGCTCCCGCAGCCGCGCACGGCAATGATCACCGTGTTCATCGTCATGCAGCCGCAAAGCGGACACGTGTTCGCCAAGAGCTTCTATCGGTTCCTCGGCACACTCACCGGCTCGGCGGTCATGGTCGCGCTTATTGCCTTGTTCGCGCAAAACACCGAACTGTTCCTCGGCTCGCTGGCGATCTGGGTGGGCATCTGTTCGGCAGGTGCGGCGCGTTACCGCAACTTCCGCGCCTATGGTTTTGTGTTGGCCGGCTACACTGCGGCGATGGTTGGTTTGCCTGCACTGGCTCATCCCGACGGCGCGTTCATGGCGGCGGTCTGGCGCGTGCTGGAAATCTCGTTGGGGATACTCTGCGCCACGGTGGTCAGCGCCGCGATCCTGCCGCAAACCGCCAGCGCCGCGATGCGCAACGCGTTGTACCAGCGCTTCGGCGTGTTCGCCTTGTTCGTCACCGACGGCTTGCGCGGTCGCAGCCAACGGGACGCCTTTGAAGCCAGCAACGTGCGGTTCATTGCCGAGGCGGTGGGGCTGGAAGGGCTGCGCAGCGTCACCGTCTTCGAAGACCCGCACATGCGTCGGCGCAACGGTCGTTTGAGTCGTTTGAACAGCGAGTTCATGGGCATCACCACGCGCTTCAACGCCTTGCACCAGTTGCTCGAACGCTTGCGCAACAGTGAGGCGGATCATGTGGTAGCCGCCATAAAACCGGGTCTGCAAGACCTTGCCGAAGTGCTCGACGGCTTCAGTGGTCGCGCGTTGACCAGCCCTGACGCTGTCCGCCTGGTCGCGGCACTGAGCACCTACAAAGAAGCACTGCCTGCGCGAGTTCGCAGCCTGCGGGCAACGTTTCAGGAGAGCGAGCCGAGCGACGCCGAGCAACTGGATTTCCACACGGCCTACGAACTGCTCTATCGCTTCGTCGACGACCTGCACGGTTATGCACAGACTCACGCCTCCCTGGCGGATCACAGTCATGCTCGAGAGCAGTGGGATGAACCCTTTACCCCGCAAACCAACTGGATGGCGTCGGCTGCCTCGGGGATTCGAGCGGCGTTCATTCTGGTGGTACTCGGCAGTTATTGGGTAGCGACGGCGTGGCCGAGCGGCGCCACCATGACCCTGATTGCTGCGGCAACCGTCGGGCTTTCAGCCGCGACACCCAATCCGAAACGCATGGCCTTTCAGATGGCCTGTGGGACTTTTCTCGGGGCGTTGATCGGCTTCGTCGAGATGTTTTTCATCTTCCCGTGGATCGATGGTTTTCCATTGCTGTGCGTGATGCTGGCGCCGGTGATCGTGCTCGGCTCGTTCCTGACGTCACGGCCCCAGTACGCCGGTGTCGGCCTTGGCTTGCTGATCTTTTTCAGTACCGGTTCAGTGCCGGACAACCTCACGGTCTACAACCCTTACGCGTTCATCAACGACTACATCGCCATGGTGCTGGGCATGCTGGTGTGCGCCGCCGCGGGGGCGATCATTTTGCCGCCTAACAGTCGCTGGCTATGGCGTCGGCTGGAGCAGGATTTGCGTGGGCAAGTGGTGTACGCCATCAGCGGCAAGCTCAAGGGCCTGGCCTCCGGTTTCGAAAGCAGTACCCGCGATCTGCTGCACCAGGCCTATGGCCTCGCAGCGGGCCAGCCACAGGTGCAGCGCGATTTGCTGCGCTGGATGTTCGTGGTGCTCGAAGTCGGTCACGCGATCATCGAACTGCGCAAGGAACAGGCGATTCTGCCGGTGCATCCGGCCTATGCCGAAGCCCAGCCGTGGCGTCAGGCGATCCGCGTCATGGGGCGTTCGTTGATGCGTCTGTTCCTGCAGCCCAGCGCCAGCAATCTGGAGCGTGGGCTGATCGCCGTCGATCATGCGATCAGCCGTGTGCAGGCCACCGACGAACCCTTCGCCCCGCACTTCGACACCTCCGCGCTACGCCGGGTGAAGAGCTACCTGCACTTCATCCGCACGTCGCTGCTCGACCCGCAATCGCCACTCGCCGCCTACGCGAAAAGTACCCCTCAAGGACTTGAACATGCCTCGTGAAATCGCCTTCCACGGCGTGTACATGCCGACCATGACGCTGATGTTCTTCATCGCGGCGGCACTGGCCTGGGCGCTGGACCGGTTCCTGTCCGGGTTCGACCTGTACCGTTTTTTCTGGCACCCGGCGCTGCTGCGCCTGAGCCTGTTTACCTGTCTGTTCGGCGCTTTGGCGCTGACCGTTTACCACTGACTCTCTACACTGAAGAAGGCTCTGATGAAAAAGCTTTTCAGCCTGCTCGCCACCTTGTTGGTACTGGCGCTGGCGATATGGATCGGCCGGACCCTTTGGGTGCATTACATGGACACGCCGTGGACCCGTGATGGCCGGGTGCGCGCCGACATCATCAACGTCGCGGCCGACGTCACCGGGGAAGTGGTCAACGTGCCGGTGCGCGACAACCAGTTGGTGAAAAAGGGCGATTTGCTCATGCAGATCGACCCTGAGCACTACCGCATCGCGGTCAAACAGGCGCAGGCACTGGTGGCGTCACGCAAGTCGACCTGGGAGATGCGCAAGGTCAACGCCCACCGCCGCGCCGACATGGACAACCTGGTGATCTCCCGGGAAAACCGTGACGACGCCAGCAACATCGCCGACTCCGCCCTGGCTGATTATCAACACGCCCAGGCACAACTCGAAGCCGCCCAGCTGAACCTCAAACGCACCGAAGTACGCGCAGCAGTGGACGGTTACGTGACCAACCTCAACGTGCATCGCGGTGATTACGCACGCATCGGCGAGGCGAAAATGGCCGTGGTGGATATGAACTCGTTCTGGGTCTACGGCTTCTTCGAAGAAACCAAACTGCCCCACGTACGGGTAGGCGACAAGGCCGACATGCAACTGATGAGCGGCGAAGTCATGAAGGGCCATGTGGAGAGTATTTCTCGCGGCATCTACGACCGCGACAACCCGGAAAGCCGCGAATTGATTGCCGATGTAAACCCGACGTTCAACTGGGTGCGCCTGGCCCAGCGAGTGCCGGTGCGGATTCACATCGATGAAGTGCCGGACGGGGTGCTGCTGGCGGCGGGGATTACTTGTACGGTGGTGGTCAATCCCGCAATTGGCGAATAGACCGAGACAAAGATAAACCTGTGGCGAGGGAGCTTGCTCCCTCGCCACACAAATGCGGGTGGCTCAGCTTTCGCAAAACGTCTCATGCAAATGCCGCCACACCACCCGGCCAGAAGGCTCTTTCTCAAACACCACCGTCGACCGCCGATCCGTCTCCAGCCCCGTCGCATCCACCTGCCTTTCCCGATAACTCACCGTCGCGCCGCGCTCATGCTGATCAATCCCGCACAACTCACTGAGCTCGATCCTGAACCCGTTCTTCATGCCGCCAGCCATCTTGAACAACGCGGTCAGCGCCTCGAAATCCAGTACCCGACCCAACGGCGTGATCATCGAAAACCGGGGTGAAAAGCGGGTCAGCAAGTTATTCAGGGCGTCGTTGCCCTGAGGAAGTGCAAACCATTGTTCGATCAGTCGATGGGCTTCAATCACTTCATCAAAGTAGTCTTGGTAATCATTCATGTGGTTTTTTCCTGTAGGGGAGCGGGACGGACAAGGGCCTTTACGTGTGTCGCGTCGAAACGCAGGACGGCAAAGATCGGCAGTAACGTCAGGACTGCCGCGACCAGAAAGCAGTGCCTGAAGGCATCAGGTAATTGAGGATCGAGGGCACCCAGCAACGAACTCAATACCGCTGCGCCAAGACAGAAACTCAGCTGGCGATTGATGTTCCACAACGCGCTGGCGTGGTTCATGCGATCAGCACGGATGTCGATAAAGGCCAGGGTTTGCGCGCTGCTGCTGCACAAACTGCCGCCCAGTCCCATCAAGGCATACGCGGTGACCGGTAACCATCCGTGAGGTTGTTCGATCAGCATCAGCAAACCAATGCCCGCGCTCTGTAGCAGCATGCCGGACACCAGCAAGGGCTTGGGGCCCCAGCGATTAAAGCCCTGTTTGCCGACGACAATCGCAACAGCCGAACCCAGTGCCCAGGGCAACATCAACCCACCGATCTGCGCAGTTCCGAACCCCAGCTGATGCAGGTACAGCACAGCGATCAGGCTGGTGCCGATGAACACGCCGGGGACCAACAGGTACACGCACATCGCCAGACGCAACGAAGGGCTTTGCAGCAATTGCAGATCGAGCAGCGCACCGGGCTTGCGCCAGCCATCGCGCAGGTACAGCCCAAATACGACGACGCTCAACACCAAACCGATCAGTCCGAATTGACGTGTGTCGGCTTCACTCAACAGGCTCAAGGCAATCAGCAGCAAACTGAGGCTGGAGGCGGCGAGCAGCAGGCCACGGATGTCCAGCGTCGGGCGATCGCTCGCGGGGCCGTCAACCTTCAACCACAGCGCCGCCAGCACCAACGCCAGCAACGTCAACGGCAGGTTCAGGTAAAACACCCAACGCCAGGACAGGGCCTGGACAATCCATCCGCCGAGCGCAGGCGACAGCGCGGGCACCATCAGCGCGACGGACAGCACCCACAGGGTCAAGCGGCTGCGCAGGTGCACTGGACAGTGACGAAACGCCAACGCCTGACCGACAGGTATCAACAACCCGCCGCCGAGTCCTTGCACCAGTCGCCAACCGATCAGCGCTTCAATCGAATCGGCCCCCGCAACCAGCAGCGAAGCAAGACCGAACAGCAGCAGTGATGCGAGTATCAAGCGCCGCTCGCCAATCCTTGCCGCCAGCCACACGCTCATCGGGATGATCAGCGTCAGACCCAGCATGTAGGCATTGCTGATCCAGGCCAGTTGGGTCACCGAGGCGTGCAGTTGTTGTGCGATGTCGGGGTAGGCGATGCTGGCGACAAACATGTTCAGCAGATCGAGGGCAAATCCCAGCAGATACACCAGCGCGACTTTCGAGCGATAGGACATGACGACTTCCCTGTGTTGATGCGTGCAGGGTAGGGCGCACGAAGCACTATGGAAACGCTGGTTTGGCTGCTAGTTTGTCAAAATTATTTTGACAGTGAGCATTCTCTGACATGGTCAGCCTGGACCGTTTTGACACCTTCAAGGCCGTAGTAGAGGCGGGATCGCTGACGGCGGCGGCCGATCTGTTGGGGCAGACGCGCGCGGTGGTGAGCTTCAATCTCAAACGCCTGGAAGCCGAACTCGGTGTCACGTTGCTGACCCGAAGCACACGGAAACTGTCGCTGACCGATGCCGGCGAACGTTTTTACCAGCGCTGCGTGCGAACCCTGGACGAGGCCCGCATGGCCGTCGAGGAAGCCCGCAGCGAGCACCTGCAGCTGCAGGGCACGTTGCGCATCACCACCACCGTGGAGTTTGCGCTGGCGCAAGTAGTGCCGGCGTTGACGGTCTTTCGTGAGCAACATCCACAGCTGAACGTTCACCTGTCGACGTCCTCGACCCATGCCGATCTGATCTCCGAACGCTTTGATCTGGCGATCAGGTTGGGCCGCATGCTGGACTCCAACCTGCGCGCGGTGCAGCTATCGACCTTTGATATTTTCGCGGTGGCGGCACCTGCCCTGATCGAGCGATTTGCCCCGGCATCAACGTTGGCGGCACTGGAGCAATGGCCGACGCTGGGGCATGGGCGAGTGCCGGAATTGACGGTGACAGACCCCGAGGGCGTGGAGCATCTGTACCCTCCGGGGCCGTGGACAACGGCGATCGTCGCGGACAACTCGGTCACGTTGCGGGCGTTTGCCTTGGCCGGGCAAGGCGTGGCAGTGCTGCCTGACTGGCTGGTTCAAGAGGATCTTCAGGCGGGGCGGTTGGTGCGCTTGCTGGCGGATCATTCGTTTGCCCGGCAAGGCGTGTATGCGCTGTACCCGGACACCCGGCACTTGCCGCTGAAGGTGCGGGCGTTTATTGATTTCATGAAGGCGTGGGGCTGATTGTTGCGGTGGATGTGCCGGCCCCTTCGCGGGCAAGCCTTGCTCCCACAGTAGATCGCGCACTCCGAGTGAAATGCGCTCAACTGTGGGAGCAAGGCTTGGTCTGGGCGGCATTCCGACGATGGGGTCAACTCGGTCTCAAAGCTGCCCCTTCAACCCGAACCGCTTCATCAACCCGGCTTCCAGCAATCCTTTAGGCAACAACCCCGCCAACAACGGCAAAGCCCGACTACCATTGCCCAGGCGAATCAACCGTGGCGGTTTGCTCTGCTGCACAGCCTTCAGCAAACCGGCAGCAAACTCACTGGCCGGCGTCGGCTTGTCCTGAGACGCCTTGGCCCGAGCCCGAATGCCTTCACGCAACGGCCACCATGGCGACTGCTCGGTGATCAACTGTTCGGCTTCGTGACCGGCATTTTTGGCGAAGCTGGATTCGATGGCCCCCGGCTGGACCTCCATCACACGAATACCGAATGGCGCCAGCTCCATGCGCAAGGCATCGCTCAAGGCATGCACAGCGGCCTTGGACGCGCAGTACGCACCGGCAAATGGCGTAACCAGCACCCCGGACACGCTGCCAATGTTCACTACTAATCCTTTGGTGCGACGCAGCACCGGAAACAGCGCCCGGGTCACACCGACGATAGCAAACACATTGGTTTCGAACTGACGCTGCATCGCCGCAACTCCGCCATCGAGCAGCGGCCCCATGGCGCCATAACCGGCGTTGTTGATCAGCACATCGAGTCCGCCACGTTCTTGATTGATCCGTGTGCTGAGCAATTCAAGCGCCGCGCCGTCATTGACGTCCAGTTGCACGGCGGTGAACCCGGCGGCGGCCAGGAGGGCCACATCTTCCGCCTTGCGGGCACTGGCCCAAACTTCGTAACCGGCCGCTTTAAACGTATCGGCGAGGGCGCGGCCAATGCCGCTGGAACATCCGGTAATCAACGCAACGGGCATGGCGCGGTCCTTGTGCAACGGGAGGAATTAGACGATCAGTCGGAGAAACTACCCTGCAATCGCTCGGCGCGAAACTCGAGTGTTTGCGGACGATAACCCGGACGCAGTGGCGGCATGGGCAAACAGTCTTCCCAGCTGGCACCGGCCTGCAGTTCGCCGGGGCCACGGTAGCGGGGTGCGGTGTATTGATTATCGGCTAGATTGACCGTGTCTCCCGGTGCGTACGCGGCAACTTTCCAGCGTAATTCCGTCAACGGTACATCGTTGCCGTTGTTCATTTTCAGCTGCAACGGACGATCAGCGGGGCACTGTTCGGGTGCATAGGCAATGCGCAACTCAAGCCGCGCCAACTGCTTGACCTCGCGGTTGTCCAGCCAGATCACCCACGCCGCTACCAACCCCAATCCGATGGCGGCTGCCACAGAGACAGGCAAGGCTTTGGCGGGGTAGCGCAGTAACAGGATCAACCAGGTAATGACCAGCAGGACGCCGATGAACATCACGCAAACCTCGGGGGGAGAGAAGGACATCCTACCTAAGCGCAGGTGAGGTTGGCGATTGAAAAGGAAGGTCAAAAGATCGCAGCGTGCCGCAGCTCCTACATGGAAATGCATAACCCTGTAGGAGCTGCGGCACGCTGCGATCTTTTGATCTTGATTTACAGAAAAGAAGCCCCCGCCCAACCCGCTGCGGATAGGGGACGCAACGGGCTGGACGGGGGCTTCTTTTTTGCCGATCAATTACTGCGCGATGGTTTTTACCGACACGCCGCGCTCGATCGGGTTGGAACGACCGTAGATATCTTCAAACCGCTCGATATCGTCTTCGCCCAGGTAGCTGCCCGATTGCACTTCAATGATTTCCAGCGAGATCTTGCCCGGGTTGCGCAAGCGGTGGACCGAGGCGATCGGGATGTAGGTCGACTGGTTTTCAGTGAGCAGGAACACGTTCTCATCGCAGGTCACCTCAGCGGTGCCGCTGACCACGATCCAGTGTTCGGCGCGGTGGTGATGCATCTGCAGCGACAGGCACGCGCCCGGCTTGACCGAAATGCGCTTGACCTGGAAGCGGCCGCCCATGTCCACCGAGTCGTAGGAGCCCCACGGACGATAGACTTCACAGTGGGTCTGGGTTTCGCTGCGGCCCTGTTCGTTGAGAGTGTTGACCATCTGTTTCACGCCTTGGACCTTGTCCTTGTGCGCGATCATCATGGCGTCCTTGGTTTCGACCACCACGATGTTTTCCAGGCCGATCACCGACACCAGTTTGCCGTTGCCGTGGATCATGCAGTTCTTGCTGTCCTGGATGACCACGTCGCCTTTAGTGACGTTGCCGTTGGCGTCTTTTTCATTCACTTCCCACAGCGACGACCAGCAGCCGACATCGCTCCAGCCAGCGGTCAGCGGCACGACGCAGGCGCGCTGGGTTTTTTCCATCACCGAGTAGTCGATGGAGTTGTCCGGGCAGCAGGCGAAGGTCGCGGAATCGATGTCGACGGTGTCGGCATCCTGCTCGCTGCGTTCCAGGGTCAGGACGCAGGTGTCGTAGATGTCCGGATCGTGTTTTTTCAGTTCTTCGAGGAAGCGGCTGGCGCGGAACAGGAACATGCCGCTGTTCCAGAAGTAACCGCCGGACTGGACGAACTCGGTGGCGCGTTTCACGTCCGGTTTTTCGACGAATTGCGAGACGCGGCTGATGCCTTCCGGCAGCAACGAATCATTGGTCGACTTGATGTAGCCGTAACCGGTTTCCGGTTTGGTGGCGGGGACGCCGAATAGCACCATTTCGCCGTTTTCAGCCGCCACGGTGGCCAGGGCCAATGCACGTTGCAGGGCTTTCTGGTCTTCGAGCACGTGATCCGCTGGCAGCACCAGCATCAACTCATCGCGACCTTCATTGACCAGCATCATCGCCGTCAGGGCAACCGCTGGCGCTGTGTTGCGGCCGAACGGTTCCATCAGGATGCGTTGGGTGTCGAGGTTACGCGCGCTCAACTGCTCGTTGACGATGAAGCGGTGTTCCTTGTTGCAGACCACGATCGGCGTGTCCATGCCTTCGAACACCAGACGCTCCAGGGTTTGCTGGAACAGTGTGTGTTCGCCGGTCAGGGCGAGAAACTGTTTAGGGAATTGCTTACGCGAAAGCGGCCAAAGACGTGAGCCGCTACCACCTGACAAGATCACCGGAATCATGTTGTTACTCCTTGAAAATCGTTTGGTTAGAGCTACGAACGCTGTGTCGTTTCACTCTTGTTTTTGTTTCGTAGTCAGGCCGGATCCTGTAGCAGCTGCCGAGCCTGCGAGCCTGCGAGGCTGCGTTCGGCGGCGGAGCCGTCGTAATTCCGGTCATCGCGGTCATTCAGTTAGACCGAGGTGCCTGGATTTGCGACGGCTTCGCCGCCGGACGCAGGCTTCGCCAGCTGCTACAGGGGATCACCGTGCTGACGAATCTATTAGCGCGTCGACACCGGGCGTTTTACCCAGACTGGCGACAGGCTGCTGCCGCTGCCGGTGACGTACAGCACCGCGGCTTCACCGCGTTCCAGGGCAACCGGCTTCACGTCGCCGACTTTGGTGGCGCCGTCGTACAGGGCCAGGCTGACTTTCACCGGGTTGATTTCACGTTCGCCACGACCTTTGGCGGCCACGGACGGGACCACTTCAGTCTTGCCATCGGCAGTCTTCAGGGTCAGGGCCTTGTCGCTCAGGTTCTGCACGCGAACCAGGGATTTCTGCTTGTTCTTGAATGGCGGCTCTTCGATCAATTGCGGTGCGCCGCTGGCGTTGTTGACCAGGGTGTAATAGTGATCACCGGCCAGTTTCACCGGCAGGGACTGGCTGCCGACCTTGGCGCTGTAGTCACCGCCCGGCATGAAGCTGAAGTCACTGCTGGACAGCGGCGCGACGTCGCTCAGGTTGGTGGTGCCGACGGTGGCGCTGACTTCAGCGTTACCGGCGTTGTAGATACGTACAAAGCTCGATCCTTTCGGTGCGGTCGGGCCGTAGAGCGCCGAGTCACCGCCAGCGAAGGCGTTCATGGACAGGACGCTGAAGGTGGCTGCCAGAGCAAAGGTCTTAGCGAGACGGCGAGGAGTAGTAGTGAAAGTCATGGTGTACCTCTCTTTCAGTTTTGCGCCCGGTCGGGCGTCTCGGATTTAGTGTTTGCGGCTACGTTTTGTTGGCGGGCGCCGGCTTGTTTAAGCTCTGCGACCCACTGCGGGTCGGCGTCGCCGATTTCGTTGTTCACAGGCAGATAACGTTCAGGAAACTCCCAGATCAGCACCTGTGGCGGGCTGTTCTTGAAAGCATCGCTTTTCAGGTAGCTGAGCATCGGCAGAATCGGGCCATGGCCGTCTTCGGCGTAATTGACCACGTCGCTGTTCAGCGCTTGTTTGAGCGCACCGACGAAGTTCCAGTTGGGGTTGGCGCTGTAGCTGGTGCCGATCAAGGCCACCGGCACTTCGGTGTTGGCGAACAGGGCGTCATCACCGGCAGGCTGATCAGAGACGGCCACGGTGTTGCGCTTCTGCAGCGGCTCTTGCGCCGGCATCAGGTTTTCGAACAGCGGGTCCAGCGGCAGGAACAGACGAAGGTCACCCTTGTGGGTAACTTTCTCCGCAGGCTTGGTGACGAACTGCTGCGGCTCGCCGCTGAGCGGGAACTTGGCCTGAATGGTTTTCGCCAGGGTTTCGGCAGCGACCTGCGCGCCTTCCGGGGTCCAGTGGGTGTCGGTGCGCAGGAACACTTGCTCACCGTTCAGCTTGGCCTTGTTGAACGGGCCCAGCAGGTCGGGGGCGAGGATCTTGTCGGCCGCTACACGAGCGTGAAAGTCCTGGTAGAGGTTGCCGTGGATGCTCGAAGGTTTCACTTCACCCAAGTGCTCCGGGTACAAGCGCGCCTTGGCCGGCACGATCGCCATCACCAGTTTCACGCCTTTCTCTTTCAGGGTCTGGCGCACGCCTTCAACCAGCGCGTAGTTGCCTTGCAGGTTCAGCTCTTCGTTGACGATCGGGTTGAACTCTTCATCGCTGTAGAGCCACTGATCGCGACCGAGCACGACGCCCGGCCGACCTTCGTTGAACAGTTTGAAATCCAGTGCAGCCCACAGGTTGGTGCCCAGGCGCTTGATCGGGAATTCATCGTCGTAGTGTGTCTCGACGGCTTTGGTCCAGCGACCGTTGAGCACCGTGGTTTCGGCATTGGTGCTGAAGCCCACGAAGCTGCGCGTGGACCACAGGCCCAGGACAACCAGCGTCACCATGAACAGGGCGATATAGAAGATGCGTAATGAGCGGGTCATGGTCAGATCCCTCAGAACTGGAAGTAAAGGAACGGCGAGAAGCTTTGCGCCGAGAGTTTGAAAATCGAGGCGATGAACAGCAGCAGTACCAGCGTGCGCATCACGTAGCGCGACCAGTCAGCGGTCCAGTAAGCCGGTTGCACGGTGGCTTCAACGCCAACGGTGTAGCCCGGTTCGTGGATGCTGGCCGGGTTATCGCCCGGTACGGCTTTGATCATTCCCGGTGTTGCCGTGGCAGGGCCGTCGGCTTCAACGTTCACCACTGGCTTGGTCTTCTCAGGTGGCAGGTTGCTGTAGAAATCGCGGATGCCGAAGAACGCCAGGGTTGCGTACGCCACAATCAGCGTTGCCACTTGCAGGCCGGTGAGGCTGGCCTGGTTGAGTTCCGACAGCGACCATTCGCCGAAGCTGAACATCGCGCCATACATGCGGCCGGCGACGTGCAGGTTTTCCGAACGGAAGATCACCCAGCCCATGACCACCAGCAGGAACGTCAGCGCCCAACGGACCGGATTGATGCTGCGCGGCGAAGTGTTCAGGCCGAGCGCTTTTTCGATCGCCAGCCACATGCCGTGCCATGCACCCCACACGATGTAAGTGATGTTCGCGCCGTGCCACAGACCACCGAGCAGCATGGTCAGGAACAGGTTGCGATAGGTCATCAACGTGCCTTTGCGATTACCGCCCAGGGTGATGTACAGGTAGTCGCGCAGCCAGGTGGACAGGCTGATGTGCCAGCGGCGCCAGAACTCGGTAATCGACTGGCTGATGTACGGCTGCTTGAAGTTTTCCATGAAGCGGAAACCCATCATCAAGCCCAGGCCGATGGCCATGTCGCTGTAGCCGGAGAAGTCGAAATACAGTTGCGCGGTGTAGGCGAGGGCGCCGAGCCAGGCATCACCCGTGGTCGGGTTCTGCAAGGCGAAGCAGTGATCGGCGACGACGGCGAGGGTGTCGGCGATGAAGACCTTCTTGATGAAACCCTGCATGAACCGCGTGCAGCCCTCGGAGAACTTGTCGAGGGTATGAGTGCGGTTGTTGAACTGATCGGCCAGGTCGCGAAAGCGCAATACCGGGCCGGCGATCAGGTGCGGGAAAATCGCCACGAACGCCGCGAAGTCGATCAGGTTGCGGGTCGCCGGGGTATCACCACGGTAGACGTCGATGATGTAGCTGATGGACTCGAAAATGTAGAACGAGATACCGATCGGCAACAACACGTGGGTCAGGATGAACGGCGACAGACCGACCGACGTCATCATCGCGTTGATGCTGTCGACGCCGAAGTTGGCGTACTTGAAGTAGCCGAGAATGCACAGGTCGACCGCCACGCCAAGCAGCAGCCAGCGCTGGGCCGGTTTGGTCCGCACGCCTGCGGCGCCGACTTTGAGGCCGATCCAGTAATTCCACAGCGTAACCGCCGCGAACAAAGCCAGAAAGTCCACGCGCCACCAGGCATAGAACACATAACTGGCGATCAGAAGCAGCAGGTTGCGATAGCGTATTCCGCTCAGGTAGTACATGCCGAGAAAGATCGGCAAGAACAGAAACAGGAACACGTTGGATGAAAATACCATCCCGATCTCTCCATGTTTAACCAACAGTCAAGGGCCAACGGCCCCCCCAAACCCCCCACCGAAATCTGGAGGGCAACACACAAAACTGAAACTTGGCACTGACCCTGTAGGAGCTGCCGAAGGCTGCGATCTTTTGATCCTGATCTTCAAAAGCAAGATCAAAAGATCGCAGCCTTCGGCAGCTCCTACAGGGGGTGTGTTTTTCCTAAGAACCTTTGCCTTTTTCATTGGCCGGGTCGTAGACCTTGGTCAGGTCACCCCCGAGGCGGAAGGTCTTGAACGGCTGCATCTCGTGCTTTTTCTCAAGCACGTCCGGCGAGCAGGTGTAGAGCGTGCAGAACGGTTCCAGCCAGGCAAATTTCGAGTCGACCTTAAGGTCGGTCATGTCCTGTTCCTTGCCGTTCTTCTCTTCGAATTCGTCCGGGTCGTTAACCCCGGCGAGCACTCGATCACCCAGACGCTTTAGCGCACCGTTGTTTTCCTGACGCAGATCCACACCGTTGACCTGGGCAAAACTGGCGATCATCGCCAGCGGTGGCAGGGCGTAGTTGTGGTAGGCGAGGGCGCGTTGCTGACGCTTGAGTTCGTTCGGCAGGTAGCCGTCGGCGTCGACCTGATTGACGCCGACCTTGTATTCCTTGACGGCCCAGTCGAACAGGTCACGGCGGTTGGTGGCGACGGACGTTGCCATCACCGACCAGGCGGCCCAGTACGAGTGGTTGTTGGTTTTTTCCAGCGGCAGGTTGTCCCAATCGCTGACCACCTGATCCGCCATCTTGCTGAACCAGGCTTCGATCAACTGCGACTCTTGCTGATGGTTGGCCAACGGGTGCGAGTCGGAGAACTTCAGGCGAATGTACGAAGACGCCATGCTGCCCAGCGCCCATTTGCGCATGGACTTGCCCGTGTGGTTGAAGTCCTTGGACATCAACGCATCCGACTTGGCCCAGGCCGTCAGCCAGTTGAGCGTGCATTCCAGTTGTTCCGGGCGACCGTCACGCATGTACTGCATGACGCGCTTGCTGGTGCCGCGTTCCATCTTGGTGATGTCGGCGGTGGTGTCGCGAAAAGCTTTTTCCGACTGCACGTTCAGGGTCGAACGGGCCTTGTCGGAACCTTCGTACTTGCTGCGAAATTGCAGCGAACCGGTGTACGGCGTCGGCATCGCATCACAGCCTTTGCTGCTGTCACCGGTTTTGACTTTTTCAATCGGCGCGAAGTAACCCTGTGGCGGGCGCAACGGCGCGGCAGCCTGGGTGGCGCCGGCGAACATCGCCAGCGTCAGCAGCGATGGCGCGAGTAAATTTTTCAACGTTCGGTTTCGCATGGCAGACCTCATTGCCCGACCTGAGCGGTACGTTGCTCAGCACTCGGGAATACGTTGCGTTTGCAGATTTTCGCTTCGACCTTCTGTGGCGCGGCACCTGCTTCAGGGCCCTGGACTTCGACGGCCAGCAGATTCTGCGAGGCCCAGTCTTCGTCCGTGCGCAACTCGAAGGCAAAACGCCCGTCGGTGTCGGAAGTTTCCGGTTTGTCGATTTTGATGTCCTCGTGGCGACCGTTCATGTACCAGAGGGTGGCTTGCAGGGTTTTCACCGATGGATCGGCGAAGCGGATGTCTACCTGGTGACTGCTGTTTTGCAGGTTCAGGTTCTTGCTGTTGACCATCAATTCGTTCTTGCCCGGTTTCAACGTGGTGCTGCCGGTCATCTGTGCATCCTTTCCTTCGCAACCGTTGTCCAGCAGCGCCATCATCTGGCGGTAGATGGTTTCCTGGTCGAGGCGGTAGAGCGGCGAGAATTCCCAGATCAGAATCTTCGGTGGTTTGGTCTGGAATTCTTCGCTGCCCAGGTACTGCAGCATCGAACCTTCCAGGCCACCGCCGGGGAACGCCACGTTGAGGATGTCGGCGCCGATGGCCTCTTGGAGGAAACCGGCGAAGTTGTAGTTCTTGCCACTGTGGCTGGTACCGACCAGGGTGATCTCCGGATTGCCGGAGTCACTGAACAGATCGCCATCGGCGGCTTCGCCTTTGGGTTCTGTGGTGAATTGATCCATGTACTGGATTGCGTAACTGGTGCCGCAGAGTTGACCGGCCATATTGTGTAATGTTCCGGTCTTGCCCATGCGACCCGACCTGTGGGTCTCGAATTCGCGTTTCGGAATGTCGGCGTAGGCCGGAATCTGCTTGACCTTTTCAGCCACGATTTTCGCCGTACGCTGGGCGCCATATGGCGTCCAGTGCTGGTCGCCGCGGAAGTAGAAATCGTGGGCGGGCAGGGTGTCTGGCAGCGATTCGTTGGTCAGCGGCGACAGGTCCGGCACCACGTAACCCATCTGCGCGAAACGCCCGAGCATGGTCTTGTAGTTCTTCAGCGCCTTGTCGAAATCGAACTTGGCTTTTTCTTCCGGATTGAGCTTGTTGCGGTTCACCAGACCACGGGTCGGCTGGTAAACCACCACCAGTTCCACGCCTTTGCTCTTGAACGCATCGTGCAGTTCTTTCATGCGTTTGTAGCCGGCCGGCGTGGTGTCGAATTCGGTGCGCAAGTCTTCTTGCGTACGGAACAGCCAATCGCCCTGAGCCTGCACCAGCGTGGTGAAGTTCTGCTGATAGCGCGTGGTGTAGTTCTTCGCGTCGTGCGCTTCCGGGCACAGGTTGCAGCACGGATCAGCGGTGAATGTCGGCGCTTTAACTTCATCGGCACGGACGCCATTGCTGGCCGCGAGAATCCCGAGAGTCAGGCCTGACAGGCTGAGTAATTTGATCAAGTGTGGGTGCATAAAATTATCCTCAGTCCTGCATTTCGGTCTGGCGTTCGACAGGGTCGATCAGCACGGCTTTCTGCTGGCGTACCAGCAGGTCGAGAATTTCATCCTGGCGCTCACCGAGAATGCCGTTGAAGCTGATGCCGCTGGATTTGGTCGGGGCGAGCATGGACACGCGATACAACTCGACGCTCAGCGGCGAGTCGATGGACAGCGGTCCGCTGCCGTTACCGGCCAGTTCACCGCCGACGATGATCAGCGACACCTGGGCGTCGAACGGGTCGAGCTTGATGTCCCGGTCGGTGTCGGTCAGGTCCTTGATGTGGCCGTAGACGCCGGTCAGGCCGTTGGCCAGCGACAGGTTTTCGTAGAGGCGAATGTTCACGCTGTTACGAATGCGGATGCCGTGACGACGATTGCTGATGACCTTGTTGCCGTAGATCAGGTTGTCGGCACTCTCGTAGAGGGTGATGCCGTCGGTGTGGTTCTTGTAGATCTCGTTGTAGGCGATCAGGTTGTTGACGCTGTTACGGTCGATCACCAGGCCCGACAATTTGTTGTCGAAGCTGCGGTTGTTGAAGATGAAGCTGTCGTTGACCTCACGGGAAATAATGATCCCGTGCTTCTTCTTCGTGCCGTACACCGTGTTGTCCGCAATGATCAGACCGTGTGAGCGGTCGTGCGGGTCGATGCCGTAGACGATGTTGTCTTTGTAGGTGTTGCCCTTGACCACGAAGCCGGTGGTTTCGTAGCAGTAGAAGCCGTACCACATGTCCGAGAACTCGGAGCCGACGATCCAGCCGGTCGGCTCGGGACGCTTGAGCACCTTGGCCATGTTTGGCGTGTATTGAGAAATACTCACGCCGTACGACTTACTGTTGGCGTAGCCGAAACTGGCGATCTTGCTGTTGGCGATGTAGGTCTCGGTGCCGCCCCAGGACAGCAGGAAAGGACGGAATTCCTTTGGAGACTTGAAGGCCGCCGGGCCGTTTGCCTTCTCGCTCCAGCCAGTGATTTTGGTATCGCGCACAAACAACTGGCCGTCGTTGACCAGGAACGAACCGGCCTCTTGGGACAGGCGCAATTCCTGGGTCTGCTTGTCGATTTCCAGGATGCCTTTCTCACCCACCACGATCGGCAACTTCGCCAGGTAAACTCCCGGTGAGGTTTCGCTGAAGTACTGCTTGGGTACTTTCTTCGCCAGGTCCTTGAGGTTCATGTAGCCGTCGTCGATAAAGATCGCCTGCGGGATACCGTGCTGACGCACCACCCACTCGGCCATCTTGTTGTCGCCGCCAATGAAGTCCTTCAGGGCGTTTTCCTGCATCATCCGGCGCACACTGATCTTGCCGGCTTTGGTGCGCACGACTTTCGCGGCGATGGCTTCGGCGGTGTAGCCGGAGGTATCAGGCAGTGTTGGCTTTTCAAGCTCCAGCGGCGCAGTTGGCGCGCTGGTGACCGTGTAGGTCTTGGCCTGTTGCAGCTCTTTGCCGATGGTCACAGGCTTGGTCGCCGGCTCCACGTTGGCGAAGGCAGCCGAGCTTGCCAGCAGCATCGCGCCGGCCAGCAAGGTGATCGAACCTCGCTTCGGATTATTCATGTCGGGCACTCCCTTCGCGGTTCGCATCAGAAGCGCCAGATCACGTCGATGAATGCGCGGTGCATGTACGAGTCAACGCCTTTGCCGTAGGCATCGCCTGGCTTGAAGACACCACCACGCAAACGCACCAGGGCGGAAGGCTCATCGATCGACTGGCTCAGCGAAGCAGGCAGCAAGCCTTGCTTGAAGTACTTGGTGACCACCACGTCCATTTCCTGGCCGAGGTCCTTGTTGCCGTCTTCCAGCGGCAGGGACGTGCTGGAGAGGATGGCGCCGGTCACGTCGTCGGTGTCGTTCTGTACGGCGTTGATGCCGTTGCTGCCGACCGGCTTGTTGCCGTCGACGCGCCAGAACTTGTGGTAGATCACACTGGCGTCGTATTCGTCGTTGAGCATCCACGAACCGAACAGGGAAGCGCTCTGCATGTTGTTCATTTCGCCGCGGAAAGCCTCGCCGAAACGGTGAACGCGCGAGCGGGTACCGGTGTAGTTCGAGCGGTTGCTTTCCAGGCCGTTCTGTTCGTAATCGGCGCTGGCACGGGCGTACGCCGCACCGACTTGCCATTGCGGATCGAGGCGCAGACGCACACCCAGGTCGGTGGCCCAGCCATCCACGTTGCCGCTGGTCTTGGCTTGCGCAGGCGCGGTGCCGTCAGCGTTCAGCGGGTTGACCTTGTCGCGGTCGCCGCTCATGCCGGTGACGCTGCCCCAGTAATTGACGGTGTTGGTGTTGCGCCAGTTATAGGCATCGCTGTCAGCGGTGAGGCCGATCCAGCTGAGGTCGCCGTTCTGTTTCTTGTCCAGGGAATCAGGTGCCACGCCCGGTTCTGCGTAGTCGAGCTTGCCGTCATCGTGGGTGTGATGACCGCGAATGCCGACCCAGTTGCCCGGGGTCCACTGGTACGCCGCATCGGCGTAGGCATGCAGGCGATCCTTGTCTTTTGGCGCCAGCTCTTTCAGGTCGGTGCGGTATTCGCTGAAGCGCTCGGCGACACCGGCGTTGGCACGCAACAGAGTGGTGTCGAACGTCCAGTTCAAGGCTTCGATGTTGGTGTCGCGCCATTGGCCGTCGTCGTTGCGCAGGCGCTGGCGGCCGAGCTTGAGCATCTCGCCAGGGTAGGGCGTAAGGCCGCTGTAGCCGACCCAGAACTCGCGCATCGCCAGGTAGTTTTTCTTGGTCTTGCGATCACCGTTGTCGGTGGTCTGGGTGCCGTCGCTGTCGGACTGCTGCAACGTGTCGGTCTCGATGATGTCAGTCGAAGTTACCGCCTGACCCATCGCATAGGCGCTCCACGCGCCGCTTTCGCCATACACCCACGGACGCAGGTCGAGGCCGACGCCGTTGACGTCGCCGCCTTTTTGCGTACCCAGGTCGGTATCGTCTTCGGATTGGGCAGTGACCTTTACATCAAGGCCGTAGTTCTGGCTTTCGGTCAGGGCCGCGAGGGTCGGGCACGACCACAAGAGGGCAAACGACAAGCCGATACCGGCCTTCATGAATGGATTCAACTTCATAGGGATTCCTCGCCGTCTTCTTCTTGCAGGGCATGCAGATCCAGCGTGTTCTGGCTCAAGGCACCACGAACGGCCTGTTCTTGTTTCAACAGACGTTGGGCCTCGGCGAGCTGGGCAGGCGGCAGTTGGGCTTCGAGTGTTTGCGCAAGCTCGGTGGCTTGCGGGGTGTCTTGAGCCTTGGCGAGCTGGCTGAAGACATACGCGTTGAGCGGGTTGGGCTTGGTGCCTTTACCTTGGGAAAACAGCTGGGCAATGGCGAAGTCGGCGCTGTTCTGGCCGTTGCGCGCAGCGGTCAGCAAGTGGTCCAGCGCTTTCTGCGAATAGACCTTGCCCAGGTAACCACGGCGATAGATCTGGCCGAGGTAGTAATCGGCGGCGACTTCGCGGCCAACGGCTTTCTGGAAGTGTTCTTCGGCAGCCTTGGCGTCGGCCGGCACCATTTTGCCTTCGTAGTAGAGCTTGCCCAGCAACAGCTCGGCGCGCGGTTGATCGGCGGCGCGGCCGTTGTCCAGGTACTTCATCATCGTGTCGACATCACCGAGTTCGGGGAAGTCGTAGAGCAGTTGGGCAAGGCTGACCCACGACGCCGGGTAGCCAGGGGCGATGCCTTCGAGCAGCGACTGCGCGGTTTTCTCGTCGGTGGTGCCCAGGGTCGGGTCGCCGAGTACGCGAGCGACGCTGTCCACGCGCTGAGCGGAAACGGTGCCGCGAGCGTGAGCCGCTTGCATCTGCTTGATCAGCTCGGCTTGCAGCTCGGGCTTGGCTTGTTTCTGATAAACCGTGGCCAGCTCGACGTAGCAGATGTCGGTGGTGTTCAGCGCGGCTTTGCAGATGGTTGCGACTTCGTCCAGGTGCTGGTCGTAAGTGCCTTGGGTGCGATACAGCAGCACTTGGGCGAGACCCGCTTCAGGCTTGCCTTCGGCGCGCCATTGGCTGATCTGCTGCTGGGCGTTGATGTTCGGGAAACTGTGAGGGTATTGCAGGTACAGCATGGCCAGCGGGATCAGCGTATTGCCTTCGCCATTGGCCGAGGCCTTTTTCAACAGGCCTTCGGCTTCGTGCTGTTCGGCTTCGGTCGAACCCGGTTTGGCGACCAGCAAGCGACCCAGGCGAGCCTGGGCTCGCGGCGAGACATCGGCAGCGGCGCGGTAAGTCGCCTCGGCCTGCCGGATCTGCGCCGGGTCACGGCTGTCTACCTGGATATCGGCGAGGCCCACCTGGGCTTCGCTGTAGCCGAGGTCGGCCAGTTGCTTGTAGTTCTGTTGAGCCAGCGCGGTGTCGCCGCGCTTGAGGGCTTCGTTGGCCAGGCGCTGGTCAGGCAGGCCGGCGCAACCGGCCAGGCTGACGGCCAATGCCAGTGCACACATCGCACCCCTGTGGGAGCCAGCCTGCTGGCTATTCAAGCGGCTCGGTGCATCAGACAAACCGCAGCGATCCCATCGCGAGCAGGCTCGCTCCCACAGGGATTGCGGTGTTCTGAGGATAAGTGGAATCGTCACGGGCATGTCCTCCGGTTACAGACCAGCAGCCATGGCTTTGTCGATCAGCCAGTTCAGGTTCGGGCCGCGATCGCTGTTCACTTCAACCGGGCGACCGGCGAACTTGCTGTCCAGAGGTTCGTCAGGCTGGATCAGCACGCGGATGTCGGAGGACAGATCAGCGCTTTTCAGGCTGGTGCTGCTGACGATCTTGCCGGTGCGGGTCTTGTCTTCGCCGGCAATCTGGAAGCTGACGTTGGTGCCTGGACGCACGTCGCCGAACTGGCGATAGGAGAAGCGCGCTTCGACGTTGGCTTCGCTGTTACGCGGTACCAGGTTGAAAATCACATCGCCCTTGCTGGCGTACTGACCGTCTGCAACCAGTTGCTGCGCCACGGTGCAATCGCACGGCGAGGTCAGGGTGCCGGTCATTTGCTTGCCGAACAGCTCTTCAACCTTGGCCGGTTGCAGCTGGTCTTCGTCCAGATGACCTTTGAGCACGTCGAGCATGCTGGTGCTGAACGTCGCCAGCGGTGCGCCTTTGGCGGCAACGCCGTCTGCCTTGATCAGGCTTTGCACGGTGCCGTCACGCGGCATGGTGATATTCATGCCCGGTACGCTGACCAGACCGGCCTGGGCGTGGCTGACGAAGTACATGCCGTACACCGACTTGAAGATGAAACCGAACGCGGTCAGGCCAACCAGGAAAATCGCCAGGCTGAAAGTCACTGCACGCAGACGACCAAACGGCGTCATGCCGTGGCCGCCGTCCTTGACCTTACGCGCCTTGGTGAAGTTGTCGCGCTGCAGGGTCGCCAGCACTTCACCCATGCTGACGATGTCGCCGGCCAGGTGCGAGGTGATCAGGTGACGCAGGGTCGAGATGTCTTGCGGTTCCAGATTCTGGAACTGGCAACCGGCGCGACCGGTCTGGCGATCGTAGGAGCGAACCTGCAACTCCACGTCCATGGCCAGGCCGAGATTATCGATGACGAACTGCAGGCGAGCCTTGTGCACATCACCGATTTTCAGCGGCAGCTGACCGGCGTTGAAGGCCAGGCCGCCAGCGGAAAGGTCGATCACTCGAGCTTCAACCGGGGTCCGGTCAGGACCGAAGAAACGCAGCTTGGCCGGGATTTTCACTCGGGCGTGTTGGCGCTGGGCTTCGGATTCGTGCACTACGTTGGCATTGACGGCGGTATTCATAAGGGGCGATTTCCTGGTTAATTCAATAAGGGGGCGGTCAGACCATCATCAGCAGCACGGCGACAAAAATGCTGCCGGCGGAGAAGGTCATGGTCCGAGACGACCAGGTGTTGAACCAACGTTGAAAGCTGGCGAGATCACGGGTCAGGGAAGTGGGCTGGCGAGTCCAGGACTGTTGATCGAGGCGGAAGAACACGTAGATCTTCACCAGCGCGCCGACAATCTGGTTGTAATAGAGAATCGCCGGGTAAGCCGGGCCGATCTTGTGACCGGAGCAGGACAGCAGCAGGGTCAGAATCAGGCGGGTAATGCCGATCCACAGCAGGTAGGCGAGGATGAACGCGGTGCCGTATTTGAAGCTGGCGATGATCGCGACGGTCAGGCCGAGCAGGGAAGTCCACATCGACACGCGCTGGTCGAACAGCACCACCGAGGTGAACAGACCGAGGCGTTTCATCCCCAGGCCCAGGGCACGGGAGTTCTGGCGCAGGTTGTTGCCGTACCAGCGAAACATCAGTTTGCGGCTGGCCTTGATGAAGCTTTTTTCCGGCGGGTGTTCCACGGTGTTGATCGCGGCGTCGGGCACGTAGAAGGTGTCGTAGCCCAGGCGCATCAGACTGAACCAGCTCGACTTGTCGTCACCGGTCAGGAACTTGAAGCGGCCCAGGCGCCAGTGCTGCAGCGAGTCGCTTTCGACGTCGGCAATGAATTCCGGGTTGGTTACCACAGTGGCACGGAACACTGACATCCGGCCGGTCATGGTCAGCACGCGCTTGGACAAGGCCATCGAGCACATGTTGATGTGGCGCTGGGCGAAACGCAGTTTGTGCCATTCGCTCATGATGTAGCCGCCGCGCACTTCGCAGAACTCGTTGGTGGTCAGGCCGCCGACGTTGCCGAACAGCTGGAACCACGGCACGGTCTTGCGCACGGTGCCTTCGCCGAGCACGGTGTCGCCATCGATCACGGCAACCACGGCGCGGTCGTCCGGCAGGTGGCGGGAGATGGCGCGGAAACCGTAGGCCAGGCCGTCGCGTTTACCGGTGCCGGGAATGCGCACGAAGTCGAGCTTGACCCGGTCCGGCGGATTCATCCGCGTCCAGAGGCTCTTCACCAGCTTCTCATCGGACATTTCCACGATGGAGCAGACCATCGTGGTCGGCAGACCGCAGTCGATCGCTTCGCGGATCACCGAGGCGTAGACCTGCGCTGTGGTCAGCGCGTCGATACGGAAACTGGTGACCATCAGGAACACGTGGGACGGGTCTGCCGCTTTGCCCAGCTTGCGCACTTTGCGTCGCAGGTGCGGGTAGACCACGTACAAGAACAGCATGCCGCGCAGGAAGTGCGTGGCACCCATCGAGTAACGCCAGATACCGACGATGCCGATCAGAAAGATGAAGTCTTTCGATTCGGAGTCGAAGGTGGACACAGGCAACGCCATGGCGATGCCCATCAAAATACTGAGGTAAAACAGCCAACCGGCGGCCTGTAGTAGGCCGTTCTTTAGCCTGTGCATAATCGGAATCCTAAAGTCAGTTGCAAGCTCCTTGCCCGTGTAGGAGCACAGCTTGCTGGCGATGGCGATTTCAAAACCGTCATCGCCGGCAAGCCGTGCTCCCACAGGTTTTAACGGAGACGGGATTCCGTGTTACCAGCAGATGCCTTCGGTGCGACCCGCGACGCTGGTGGCTTGCGACATGAAGCCGACCAGGTCTATCACTTGCTTGCCGTGCGGGGCGTTCTGCGCCAGGGCGCGGAATTTCTCGTCACGGTTGCCGAGGATGATCACGTCGGAGTTGTTGATCACGTCGTCGAAGTCCGAGTTGAGCAAGGACGAGACGTGGGGGATTTTCGACTCGATGTAGTCCTTGTTCGCACCGTGAACACGGGCGTACTCGACGTTGCTGTCGTAGATGCTCAGGTCGTAGCCTTTGCCGATCAGCATTTCGGCCAGGTCCACCAGCGGGCTTTCGCGCAGGTCATCGGTACCGGCTTTGAAGCTCAGGCCCAGCAGGGCGACTTTGCGTTTGTCGTGGCTGGAAACGATGTCGAATGCGTTCTGCACTTGCGACACGTTGCTGCGCATCAGCGAGTTCAGCAGTGGCGCATCGACGTCCAGGGAACCGGCACGGAACGTCAGGGCGCGAACGTCCTTTGGCAGGCACGAGCCGCCGAAGGCGAAACCTGGACGCATGTAGTACTGGGACAGGTTCAGTGTCTTGTCCTGGCAGACCACTTCCATCACTTCACGACCATCGACGCCGACAGCCTTGGCGATGTTGCCGATCTCGTTGGCGAAGGTCACTTTGGTGGCGTGCCACACGTTGCAGGTGTACTTGATCATCTCGGCAACGGCGATGTCCTTGCGGATGATCGGTGCGTCGAGTTCTTCGTACAGCGATTGCAAAACGTCACCCGAGGCTTTGTCGAACTCGCCGATGACGGTCATTGGCGGTTGGTCGTAGTCGGCGATCGCGGTGCTTTCACGCAGGAACTCAGGGTTCACTGCAACGCCGAAGTCGACGCCTGCTTTCTTGCCGGAGCAGTCTTCGAGGATCGGGATGACAACGTTTGCGACAGTGCCCGGCAGAACGGTGCTGCGAACCACGATGGTGTGGCGGGTGGTCTTGTCACGCAGGACAAAACCGATCTCGCGGCACACGGCTTCGATGTAGTTCAGTTCCAGGTCGCCGTTTTTCTTGCTCGGCGTACCGACGCAGATCATCGACAGGTCAGTGTCGCGGATGGCTTCTGCGAAGTTGGTCGTGCCGCGCAGTTTGCCGGTCTCGATACCCTTCTGCAGAAGTTCGCCCAGACCCGGTTCAACGATCGGCGATTTACCGGCGTTGATCATATCGATCTTGTCTTTGGCTACATCGACGCCAACGACGTCATGGCCCCGTGCAGACAGGCAACCGGCACAGACTGCGCCAACGTAACCCAAACCAAATATGCTGATGCGCATCGCAATTACCTCTCTATTTTCAAGCCGGTATTAACCAGGCCATTAGATGGCCGGTATTAATGGTGTTCAGCGGTCTTAGTGCACTCGCAAGTGCCGCAGTTAAGCGCCACAGTGCCGCGTGCAGGCATATAAGTTCCGAGTGACTAAATAAGTGCACTCAAGATGTGCGCAACCAGGCTTTATTATTATGAAGTGCCCTGTTATGCAGCTGATCCTCGAATCGGAGGACCGCTTGTGCAAAGGTCGTGCGCGCTCAATGGCGGGCGATAAGCCCGTAGATCAAGCGGTTGGGTGCTCTGGCGAGCACGTTTATAAGGGCGCAGCCTTGGCCTTTTAGGGGATATGAATGCTGCGTATCTCCTTTCCTTCAGAGGTTGTCCAAATGAGGGATTAATCAGCGCTAGTTAATGTGACAACTTCGCTATCTGAATCTCTTATCTGCGTAAGTTATCTCGTACAACCTCACGGATAATCGTTACCGGTGGTATGAACGACGCATTTGGACATAGTTCCGGTCCGCCCATCGTGAAATCTGAAATTTCTTGAAATATTGAGAAAGATGGCACTGCTCTCATATTGATAGCACGTGCGGTTTCGCCCTTTATATATAGGCGGATAATCGGCGGGGATAGTTTTGTGCCACTACTAATAAAAATTTTCAGTGCCACTACTGAAAAAAATCACCGAAGTCGAGTGAAACAAAAGTTAGAAGATTGTGCGGTGGATTTCTGGCGCCAATAAGTCGGCGAATTTGACGGGGAATTGTCAGACGATCAATCGATGGCGCACGAAGCTCGTGCGCCGATCGGGGGCGTCACTCGGGAGCGTGATCGCGAAGGAATACCAGGTGGTCCGGTTTCGACTGTTCGGCGCTGTAGCGATAGCCTTGAACGTCGAATTGCTTGAGGGCTGCCGGGTCGTTGATGCGTTCTTCAATGACGAAACGGCTCATCATTCCGCGGGCTTTTTTCGCGTAGAAACTGATGATCTTGTACTGCCCGTTTTTCAGGTCCTTGAAGTCGGTATTAATGATGCGAGCGTTCAGGGCGCTGCGTTTGACGGCCGAGAAGTATTCGTTGGACGCCAGGTTCAGCAACACGTCATCCCCCTGATCTGCCAGGGCTTCGTTCAGCCATTCACTGATTCGCGTGCCCCAGAAGGCATACAGATCCTTGCCGCGTGCGTTCGCCAGTTTGGTGCCCATTTCCAGGCGATACGGCTGCATCAGGTCCAGTGGGCGCAGCAGGCCGTAGAGCCCGGAGAGCATGCGCAGGTGTTGCTGGGCGTAATCGAAATCGGCTTCGCTGAAGGTTTGCGCGTTCAACCCGGTGTACACATCTCCCTTGAAGGCCAGCAATGCCTGCTTGGCGTTTTCCGGGGTGAACGCGGGCGTCCAGCTGCCGAAGCGCGCAGCGTTGAGCCCGCCGATCTTGTCGGAGACGTGCATCAGCTCACTGATCTGCGCGGGCGTCAGGTCGCGCAATTGCTGGATCAGCTCCTGGGAATGGTCAAGGTATTGCGGCTGGGTGAAGCGCTGGGTCGCCGGCGGTGTTTCGTAATCGAGGGTCTTGGCGGGGGAAATCACCATCAGCATGAAGTCGTCTCCTTTAATCGTGGGGGCGATTCTAGGGGGTTGTCTCTGTTGACTCCAGCTATGAGGGTGATAGGTGATAGGTGGTGTCATGGAAAAGATCGCGGCCCTGATCGTTCCCACGCTCTGCGTGGGAATGCCTCAATGGACGCGGAGCGTCCGCTTCGGCATGGACGCGGAGCATCCAGGGCTGCATTCCCACGCAGAGCGTGGGAACGATCATGACAGGGGATTGAGGTGTTTCTGTAGGAGCTGTCGAGCGAAGCGAGGCTGCGATCTTTTGATCTTCCCGATATATAGTGCCGCGCGGGTTTTGTTATGGAGACATCCCATTGCGTATCGTTTTTTTCTGCTTCACCTGGCTTCTGAGTTTCGGTGCCCTGGCGGCGCCCGGCGACGTGGCGACGCTGGATCGCAGCACCTGGCCCGAACAACTCGGCAACCCGACCCTGTTCGATGTCGCGTCGCGTGCCGAGATCCTCATGTTCGCGCGTGTCTTGCTGGCCAGTGAGTCAATGGATGAGGCGGGCCTGGCGCAACGGCTGGGGCTGCGCACCGTTAATGTGGATTCCATCAACAGCCTGCGCCAGCGACTGTGGCAGCGTTTGTTGACCAACTACAACTTCGCCCAGCAGAGCTGCGACCAGGATGCGTCCTTCTGCTTCCTTGTCGAAGACATGGCAACCCTGCGCGAGCAAGCCGCCAAGTTCCAGGTCAGCGACGACAGCTATTACATCAAGTGGGCCGAGCCGAGCCGCTTGTTCCATGCGCAGTACCTGGACGAGCAACTACGCAAGGCTGCGCTGTTTCCCCAGACCAGCAGCGAAGTCGATCGTTTTGGCGACTATGAGCGCAACGGGGACGGCATGCATGACCGACTGTTTCTGCTGACTTTCGACAGCGCCGCCAACGCCGCGCCGGACAACACCGATTGGGTCGCGGACTACCTGCGCAAGTCGAACATGAACGGCACGTTCTTCGTCCTCGGCAAGGATGTCCAGACACGCCTCGCCGGCCGCCCGGAGGCCAGCTTGCAGGCAACCTATTCACAGCAGTGCATCGGCGTTCAGGGCTGGGAGTTTCGCTCCCACAGCCATTGGCAGGACTGGCAGGACTCGGTGCGACGCAGCGCCGATCTGGTCAAAAACAAATTGCCGGAGAATTACGTGCCGCTGTTTCGCCCGCCCGATGGTCAGCGACGCTCGGACGCGGCGGGGTTCTTCGAGGCCCAGGGCTTGCGGGTGGCGCTCTGGGACATCGATGCCCAGGACGGAGCGGGCAAGCTGAAGGCCAGTCAAAGCGCTCAGCGGGTGCTGACCTTGATGCTGCTGTGGCGGCACGGGGTTATTAATTTCAATGTGAAGCAGGATGGAGTGAAAACGGCGCTGCCCTGGCTGATCACGCAAACGGCGCCCAGCGGGATCGGTTGGGAAGACTGTCAGGATGGTTTTCGTTGAACAGGACAAAAGCCCGTAAACATTGGGCGAGGGGTGAATTTCCGATGAAATTCGATGCAGGCGGACTTCCGACTTTAACGGCACATTGCCTGCACGCCAAGGGCTATTCGTCACTCTGAAAAATAAACTTCAAAAAAGCGTCAAAGTGCTTTTTTCTGTCATGGGTTTTGGAGTATTACGAAGACAGACCGCCGAAACCTGCAACACAGGTGGCGTCTCCCAAGACCCAGTTTGTGTGTGCAGTTCACTTGATCCCTCGCAGGTGAATTCGGTAGTCACTTCGAGGCGCAGCACCGCCGAGGTATTGCGTCGAATGGCTCCCACAAAGGTGACCGAGTATGGATGATCACGGACGTAGTTCTTCCTCCAACCAGCCAATCCTTTATGTACTCGATACCAACGTATTGATTCACGATCCAAACGCCCTGCTTAACTTCGAAGAACACCACGTCGCCATCCCGATGACCGTGCTTGAGGAGCTGGACAAGCTCAAGAGCGGGCATCACAGCGTAGCTGCAGAATGCCGTCAGGCCATTCGCCTGATCGACAAGACGCTGGGCGATGCCAGTCCTGAAGACGTCGAGCTTGGCGTACCGATCCAGCGCGGTAAAAGTGGGCCCAAGGGTTTGCTGTCAATTCTGATGAGCAAGCGTGCTGAGCCGAACATCATTCTTCCCGAACACCTGAACGACAACATCATCATCAACCAGTTGATCGACTTGCACGCCCGCGAGCCGAAACTGCCCGTGGTGCTGGTGACCAAAGACATCAACATGCGCCTCAAGGCCCGGGCGTGCGGGATTGCGGCCGAGGACTACAGCACCGACCAGTTGGTCGACGACGTGTCGTTGCTGCCCAATGGCTATCACAACATGGACGGCTCCTTCTGGGACCGTGTGAGAAATGTCGATACCCGTCAGGATCATGGCCGCACCTGGCACCAGGTGCAGTTGATCGACAACCTGCCGGCGGTGCACATCAATGAATTCATCATCGACGAACAGGGCTTTGTCGGCTGGATCAAAGAGATCGATGAAGACAAGCTGCTGATTCTCGACCTGCATCAGGAACCCCTGTTGCACCAGGAAGCCTGGGGCCTGAAACCGCGAGACATCTATCAAAGCCTGGCGCTGTATGCCTTGCTCGATCCGGATATCCACCTGGTCAACCTCTCTGGCGCGGCCGGTTCCGGTAAAACCATTCTGGCGCTGGCGGCTGCGATCGAACAGACCATGGTCAGCAAGCGCTATCGCCGCATCATCGCGACTCGCAGCGTGCAGGGCCTGGACCAGGAGATCGGTTTCCTGCCCGGCACCGAAGCTGAAAAAATGGAGCCATGGCTGGGCGCCATCACCGACAACCTTGAAGCCCTGCACATGGATGACGAAAACACCCATGGCAGCGTCGACTACATCCTCAGCAAAGTGCCGTTGCAGTTCAAATCCCTCAACTACATACGGGGGCGCAGCTTCCAGCAAAGCCTGATTTTGATCGAGGAATGCCAGATCCTCACGCCGCACTAGATGAAAACCATCATCACCCTTGCCGGCGCCGGTTCCAAAGTGGTGTGCCTGGGCAACCTGGCGCAGATCGACACTCCTTACCTGTCCGCGACCAGTTCCGGGCTGACGTACCTGACTGAACGCTTCAAGGATTTCCCGAACGGGGTGCACATCACCTTGCAAGGGGTCCCACGCTCGATTCTGGCTGAATACGCCGAAACGCATCTGTAACCGTGTCACCAGAACCGGGCGGCCCCAAAAGCTGCCCGGTTTTTTTGTGCCCCACACAAATCCCCTGTAGGAGCTGCCGAAGGCTGCGATCTTTTGATCTTGCGTTTAAAGAGCAAAGTCAAAAGATCGCAGCCTTCGGCAGCTCCTACAGGGGGATGTGACGACACGATAATCAAACGTGCGAAAAATTGACCCGCAGGTTTACAATCGGAATTCCTGATCAGGAGTAACCCTGTGCTGACTCATCTCGATTCCCAAGGTCGCGCCAACATGGTCGACGTCACCGAAAAAGCCGTGACTTTCCGTGAAGCGACGGCCCAAGCGCTGGTGCGCATGCTGCCCGACACCCTGCAGATGATCGTCAGCGGCGGTCACCCCAAAGGTGATGTGTTCGCGGTGGCGCGTATTGCGGGTATCCAGGCCGCGAAGAAAACCAGTGATCTGATCCCTTTGTGCCATCCGCTGATGCTCACTGGCGTGAAAGTCGAACTCAGTGCCGAGGGCGACGACACCGTGCGCATCGTGGCGCGTTGCAAGCTGTCCGGGCAGACCGGTGTCGAGATGGAAGCGCTGACGGCAGCCAGTGTCGCGGCGCTGACGATCTATGACATGTGCAAGGCCGTTGACCGTGGCATGACCATTGAAAGCGTGCGGCTGCTGGAAAAGGTCGGCGGCAAGAGCGGGCATTTCCAGGCGGATCAGCCATGAACGTCACTGTGAAGTTTTTCGCTCGTTATAGAGAAGCACTGGGCGTCGACGCAGTGAAGGTGGAAGGCGACTTCGCTACCGTCGACGACGTGCGTGCGCTGCTGGCTAAAAGAGATGGCGCTGAGGTGTTGAGCGAGCAGAACCTGATGTGCGCTCGCAACGAGGACCTCTGCCAGCTCGACGAACCCGTCAGTGATGGCGATGAGGTGGCGTTTTTCCCGACCGTGACCGGGGGCTGAGCATGGCGATTCGCGTGCAGTCCACAGCGTTCGATCCGGGCGCTGAAGTCAATGCCATGCACGCCGCCAACGTTGGCGTAGGCGCGGTGGTGAGTTTTGTCGGCTACGTTCGCGACTTCAATGACGGGCTGGATGTGGCCGGGATGTTTCTCGAGCACTACCCGGGCATGACCGAAAAAGCCCTGGGCAAGATTGCCCTGGAAGCCGAGCAGCGCTGGCCACTGCTCAAGCTCGAGGTGTTGCACCGCATCGGCGCGCTCGAGCCAGGCGAACCGATTGTTTTCGTGGGCGCTGCGAGTGCCCATCGCCAGGCGGCGTTCGACGCCTGCGCATTTGTCATGGACTACCTGAAAACCCGGGCACCGTTCTGGAAGAAAGAAAACACCAGTGACGGGCCGCGATGGGTGGAAGGGCGCGACAGTGATCATGCGGCGGCGGGGCGCTGGAAACAGTAAGTTTTCATTTCTCTCGGGTACGCCATCGCGAGCAAGCTTTGCTCCCACAGGTTCTTGTTGCCCCCACATTATGTGAGCAACACAAGAACCTGTGGGAGCAAGGCTTGCCCGCGATGGCGGTATCAAGTTCACCACAAAATTCCCCATATACCCTCCCGACCACTGGCCAATCCCCCAATTGACGATCGGTACACAAAAGTCCAGTATGGAATTCCAAGTACAAAAAGACTTTTCCTCCCCGTTTGATTTTTCATTCTGTCTTGCCAAACCAACAACAACTTTGCGAGAGAACGAATATGAAGAAATTCCCCCTCATCACCGGTCTGGCCCTGAGTCTGTTGGCGTGCAGCTCTGTGTTCGCCGCCGAGAAAACCTTGCGCATCGGTATCGAGGCGGCCTATCCGCCGTTCGCCTCCAAAACCGACAAAGGTGAAATCGTCGGTTTCGACTACGACATCGGCAATGCGCTGTGCGCCCAGATGAAGGTCAAGTGTGTGTGGGTCGAAGGCGAGTTCGACGGGCTGATTCCTTCTCTTAAAGTGAAGAAAATCGACATGGCGCTGTCGTCCATGACGATCAACGAAGACCGCAAGAAGTCCGTGGACTTCACCCACAAGTACTATTTCACCTCATCGCGCCTGGTCATGAAGGACGGTGCGGTGGTGGATGACCAGTACGCCAGCCTCAAGGGCAAGAACGTCGGCGTGCAACGGGCGACCACTACGGATCGTTTCGCCACCGAGGTGTTCGAGCCCAAGGGCGTTAACGTCAAGCGCTACAGCAACAACGAAGAGATCTACATGGACCTGGCGGCTGGCCGCCTCGACGCCATCTTCGCCGACACCATCCCGCTGAATGACTTCCTCTCGATGCCTCGTGGCAAGGGTTATGCCTTTGTCGGCCCGGAACTCAAGGACCCGAAATACGTGGGCGAGGGCGCCGGGATTGCGGTGCGCAAGGGTAATACCGAGCTGGTCAGCGAGCTGAACACCGCCATCGACGGCATTCGCGCCAACGGCGAATACCTGAAGATTTCCGAGAAGTACTTCAAGTCGGATATCTACGGCGACTGATCAAAAAGCATCGCCAGCAGGCTGGCGCCCACAGTTGAATTCATCCAACTGTAGGAGCGAGCTTGCTCGCGATGGACGTCAACGCAAACCCGGGCTGTCTGTATGAAAGGCGTTATCCCGGCGTTTTTCGCGAGCAAGCTCGCTCCTGCAAGGATTCCGCTGGCAAATACAGGAAACTGGCGAAAGTTAATCCCTTCTTAACCGCCCTGTCGTTTATTCCCGAATCTATCCACGCACCCCGGGCTCTCAAGCTCGGGGCCAGCGTGTAGACTTCCGGTCAATCGATATTCAGAAGGGAAACGCAATGAGCGAGGAAACGATGCGGCTGGGCCGTGAGCGACGCTACCTGGTGCTGCTGGGCATCATCTGCCTGGGGCTGATCGGCGGCGCGCTGTACATGCAAATTGTCTTGGGCGAGGCGCCATGTCCGCTGTGCATCCTGCAGCGTTATGCGTTGTTGCTGATCGCGATCTTCGCCTTCATCGGTGCGGCAATGAGCACCCGCCGCAGCATCACGATCCTTGAAACCCTGGTGGTGATCTGTGCCTTGGCCGGTGTGGGTGTGGCCGGCCATCACGTCTACACCCAGTTCTACCCGACGGTCAGCTGCGGCATCGACGTCCTGCAGCCGATTGTCGATGGTTTGCCACTGGCGAAAATCTTCCCGCTGGGCTTCCAGGTCGATGGCTTCTGCTCCACGCCGTATCCGCCGATCCTAGGTCTATCGCTGGCTCAATGGGCGCTGGTCGCGTTCGTGCTGATCGTCATCCTGGTGCCAGTGCTGACGATGCGTAATCGCAAAGCGCTGCGCTGAGTTCTTCAGCAACACCAAAGTGTCCTACAAAAATGCCCCGGTCCTCGTTGAGAGGACCGGGGCATTTTTTGTGAGCCAAAGCACGTTTCAGGGCTCAGGTAAAAAGAGCGTGATGTGCGACAGCGAACGGTGCGCCAGGTGTGCGACATGTTGTCACAGAGCGAGTGTCGCAAGGCATTTCAAAAGGGCAGATTGATGCACATCCATGGCGCTGAATTGGCCTGGTTCCAGGCAGAACTCCAATAACCCTGAAAACCCGTAACAGGCAGTTTTAACAAGGCCTGGCGAATTGCCAGAGCCCTTGTCATATGGGGCCTACGCCCGGGTGTCGGTTAGGTGCAACGCCTCCGATGCTGTCTGAACTGAGCAAGGAACACCTACTATTTTTGGTGTTTTTGTTGAGAATCAATTTCGATACCATGGCGCACTTTTGCACAAACCGTTAATGATTGTTGCTGGAATGGATAAAAATTATTTCGGGATGAGACATGGTTTATAAAACGTTACATATCTACAATCGCCCGCACTGAATTCCCGGCACTGCTCATCCCTGAGCAGAAATAGGGTGTCGAGAGGCCGGTTGGCTTTGTACGACGCCCAGGTGTCGGTGCCTTCCAATTATCCGCACCAAATGGAATTGGTCTGTAACAAGGCCTTTGACCACGAATTCGAATAAGAACTCACCGCTGGCCCAGGATTTGTCGAGCAGCGTCTGACGCGCGACGGGCAGCCCTTATTCAATCCAAGAAAAATGCCAACCCTTGGCAGGGTGAAGTGTTGGCGATCAAAACCCAACTGCATTGCGCAAGCTGCTTTAGAGGTCGTGAGATGAGTAAAAACAGGTACCCCAGACTACTAGGCTTATTGCCGCTGATCGGCGCGTTGCTGCTGTCAGGCTGCAACATGACCTTGCTCAACCCAACAGGTCAGGTTGGCCTGGAGCAGCGCAACCTGATCATCACTGCAACGTTGCTGATGCTGTTGGTCGTGGTCCCGGTCATCGTCATGACCTTCCTGTTCGCCTGGAAATACCGCGCGACCAACACTGACGCCGTGTACACGCCGAAGTGGTCGCACTCCACCAAGATCGAAATCGCGGTGTGGGCTGTTCCAGTGCTGATCATCATTGCCCTGGGTTACGTCACCTACGTGTCGACCCATGCTCTGGACCCTTACAAGCCGCTGGAATCCGACGTCAAGCCGATCACCATTGAAGTGGTCGCGCTGGACTGGAAGTGGGTGTTCATCTATCCGGAACAGGGCATCGCCACGGTCAACAAGATCGTGTTCCCGACGAATACCCCGGTCAATTTCAAGGTGACGTCGGACTCGGTGATGAACTCGTTCTTCATTCCGGGCCTGGGCGGCCAGATCTACGCGATGGCCGGCATGCAGACCAAGTTGCACCTGATTGCCAACCGTGACGCTGAAATGGAAGGCATCTCTGCCAACTACAGCGGCGCAGGTTTCACCGGCATGAAATTCAAAGCGATCTCGACTTCCCAGGAAAATTTCGACGCCTGGGTAAGTGAAGTCAAAAAGGCACCTAAACAGCTGGAAAAAGCTGAATACGAAGCCCTTACCAAACCAAGCCAGAACAACCCAGTCGAGCTCTACTCCTCGGTTACGCCGAACCTGTTCCAGTTCATCGTCGACAAGTACGAAGGCATGAAACCGGGCAAGCCGATGCACCACGAGAAGAAAGAGAAAGAAGTGGCCCATATGGAAGGGATGGACATGAGTTCGCATTCAGCTGCCGGGGCAGAGGAGTAAACGATGTTTGGTAAATTAAGTTGGGAAGCGGTCCCGTTCCACGAACCGATCGTGATGATTACCATCGCCATGATCGCGCTCGGTGGTCTGGCGCTGTTCGCTGCAATCACCTACTTCAAGAAGTGGACCTATTTGTGGACCGAGTGGTTGACCTCGGTCGACCACAAGAAAATCGGCGTGATGTACATCATCGTCGCCATGGCCATGCTGCTGCGTGGTTTTGCCGACGCCATCATGAT